>Ga0209643_1001115_pt1 | contig 28744 bp, 24 predicted proteins | sample AutmiccBRH37_all_FD_187383 | JGI IMG/M metagenome (GOLD analysis project Ga0209643, IMG submission 187383) | Deep subsurface microbial communities from Mt. Terri, Switzerland - Autotrophic microbial communities BRH/37_all (SPAdes) (version 2) | ecosystem: Environmental > Aquatic > Deep... | reverse complement strand
AGGAAGGTCGGCGGCAGACTCCAGAACACGGGCTGAGCCGCGAAGATGGCCGGGGCGGCGACGCACAGCAGGGCGAACTTGGCGACTGCGCCCGGAACAACGACGCTGAGGACCAGGCAGGCCGCCCCCACCAGGGCGGGGCCGGCGATATGCCAGGCGCTGTGGCCGACGCGGGCGGCATGACGCGGCAGCCACCACAGGGCCAGGCCGACCAGGATCCACGGGATGACGTTCAACATGCCATTGACCGTGTTCGAAACGCCAAAACCCTTGACCACGGTCGGCAGCCAATAGCTGAGACCATAGGCGGCCAGCGGAAAGCCGACATACATCAGGGCCAGCAGCAGCACCCTGCGGTCCAGTATGGCGCGCCACGCCGAGACGTGGCCGGCGTCGGGGCTTGCGTCCGCTTCGTCTTGCAGCGCGGTGTCGATCCAGGCCTTCTGTTCCGGCGTCAGCCAGGGCGCTGCGGCCGGACCGTTCGGCAGACGCCAAAGCACATAGGGCGCCAGGAGCACGGCCGGGGCGCCGGTGGCGATGAAGACCCACTGCCACCCCGCCAGGCCGAAAAGGCCGTCCATATCCAGCAGAGCGCCCCCGATCAGGGCGCCGACCGCATTGGCCACCGCGCTGGCGATCATGAAGGCGCCGATCATTCGCCCACGATGCGCCTGAGGATACCAAAGGGTCAGCACATAGAGGACGCCCGGGAAGAACCCGGCCTCCGCCACGCCGAGCAGGAAACGCAGCGCGTAGAACATCGCCGGGCTGTTGGTGAAGCCCAGGCCGATGGTGATCAGACCCCAGGTGGCCATGATGCGGGTGAACCAGACGCGTGCCCCGACCCTGGCCAGCACCAGATTGGCCGGCGCCTCGAACAGGAAATAGCCGATGAAGAACAGGCCGGCGCCGAGGCCATAGACCGCCTCGCTCATACCCAGGGCGTCGGCCATCTGGAGCTTGGCGTAGGAAACGTTCTGCCGGTCGATGTAGGCGATCAGATACATCAGGCAGAACAGCGGCATCAGCCGGCCCGTAATCCGTCGCAACGTCGACTGGCCCATGGACTGGGTCGTCATTCTGTTCCCCCCGCCGTCGTCTTCGGCCAAGCCTGCTGTAACGTTGCGGGGCTTTGCGACGGTCAAACCATGGCTTAGGGGTAATCGACCCTCGTTGAGAACGCTATCAGAGATTTCGCCATGGTTCTGAAACGGCTCTGTCTCGCCCTGGCCGCCGGCCTGCTGGGGCTGTCGCTATCGACGGCGGGCGCCGCGACCGCCCAGACGGTTGACGCGCCGTCCCAGCGCGTGCGCGATCTGCTGGGCCGGATGACACTGGAAGAGAAGATCGGTCAGCTGAACCAGGTGCCTGGCGGACGGCAACGGGCGCTGAACTCTCGCCTGGACGCGGCGGCCCTCGAGCGAGTGCGGCGTGGCGAGATCGGCTCGTTTCTGCACGTCGCCGGCGCGGCCCAGATCCGCGATCTGCAACGCCTGGCGGTCGAGGAGTCGCGGCTGGGGGTGCCGCTTCTGTTCGGCATGGACGTGGTTCACGGCTACAAGACCCTGTTCCCCGTGCCCCTGGCCCTGGCGGCGAGCTGGGATCCGGAACTGGTTCAGCAGACGGCGCATGTGGCGGCGATGGAAGCGACGGCCGCCGGTCTGAACTGGACCTTCTCGCCGATGGTCGATATCGCGCGCGACGCCCGCTGGGGCCGGGTGGTCGAGGGGGCGGGCGAAGACCCCTATCTCGGCTCGATTCTGGCGACCGCCCAGGTGCGCGGTTATCAGGGACAGTCGCTCGCCGACGCCGGTTCAATCCTGGCCACAGCCAAGCATTTCGTCGGCTATGGCGCCGCCCAGGGCGGACGCGACTACGACAGCGCCGACATCTCAGACCGTACCTTGCACGAGGTCTATCTGCCGCCTTTTTATGCGGCGGCGCAGGCCGGGGCGGGGTCGATGATGACCGCCTTCAACGACATCGCCGGCGTTCCCCTGACGGCCCATCCGGCGCTGGTGCGGGGGCTGTTGCGCGGCCAGTGGGGTTATGACGGCCTGATCGTCAGCGACTGGAACGCCATCCCCGAACTGCTCAACCACGCGGTCGCCGGCACGCCGCAGGAGGCCGGTGCCCTGGCCCTGCGCGGCGGGGTCGACATGGACATGGCGGGCAACCTGTATTCCGCTCAGTTGAAAGGGGCCGTGGAGGCCGACCCGAGTCTGCTGCCGCTTCTGGACGAGTCGGTCGTGGCGGTGTTGACGGCCAAGGAGAGGCTGGGCCTGTTCGACGATCCCTATGGCCGCACGGATCCCGCCCGCGAGGCTGAAGCCATGTTGACGCCTGAGCACCGCGCACTCGCCCGCGAGGCGGCCCGCCGGTCCATCGTGCTGCTGAAGAACGACGGCGACCTGCTGCCGCTCGCCGCCACCGCCCGTCGCATCGCCGTGATCGGCGCCCTGGCCGAAGACGCCAATTCGTCGCTCGGCAGCTGGCGCGCCCAGGGCAAGGTCGAGGATGTCCGGCCGCTGATCCCCGCCCTGCGCGAAGCCATGCCTCAGGCCCGCTTCACCTATGCCCAGGGTTACCGCTCGGAGGCGGCCCCCACGATCGCGGTCACCGCCGCAGGGGAGGGCGCCCAGAGTGTGCGTGAAACCTCCGACGCCGAGGCGCTGGCGGAGGCGGTCGACGCGGCGAGGGCGGCCGACCTCGTCCTGCTGGTCGTCGGCGAGCATTTCGACCGGTCAGGCGAAGCCCGCAGCTATACTGACATCGGCCTCAGCCCCGCGCAGAATGCACTGGCCGCGGCCGTGCTGGATACGGGCAAGCCTGTCGTCGTCATTCTGATGAACGGCCGACCGCTGGCCATCCCCGAACTGGCGCGACGGGCGCCGGCGATATTGGAGACCTGGTTCCTGGGCGTGGAGTCGGGTCCGGCGATCGCCGACATCCTGACCGGCCGTGTCTCGCCCGGCGGCCGCCTGCCGATCGTCTTCCCGCGCGCCAGCGGCGCGGCGCCGGTCACCTATGCTCACCTCCCGACGGGACGGCCCGCCGCCGAGGATCTGACGCGCGACACCGCCCGGTACCGCGACCAGCCGATCACGCCTCTGTTCGCCTTCGGCCACGGCCTGAGCTACGGCCGCTTCGAATACGGCGATCTGCATTTCAGCCAAACCAAGATCGACGCGGGCGGACAGGTCGAGGTCAGCGTCGTGGTGCGCAACACCTCGGCCGTCGCTGCCGACGAGGTGATCCAGCTCTATGTCCGCGACCCGGTCGCCGCCGTCTCCCGGCCGGTGCAGGAACTGCGCGGTTTCCGCCGGGTCGCCTTCGCGCCGGGTGAAGCCAAGCGTGTCCGCTTCACGCTAACCCCGGCCCAGGTCGCCTTCTGGGAAGCCGACGGCTGGCGTATTCAGCCTGGGGCGATAGAGGTGATGGTCGGAGCGTCGTCCGCCGATATCCGGGCGCGAGGCGTGTTCACCATCACGACCGAAGGCATGAGCACCATCCCCGCGGCAGCTATCCCCACGCCTTCGACCGAGGAGCCTGTTTCCTGAACCCGTCATGTTCACACGCACAGGTCATTTTCTATTGCCAGGCTTTGGTCATTCCGACTGGCTCGACGCCCTGCGCTGAACGACTCCGGGTTCAAGCCGCCTTCACCAGCAGTCTCGACAGTTTGTCGGCCAGCTCCGCCTGTTCGAACGGCTTGCGGATCAGCTTGTCGTCCGGCGTCGAGGCCAGGGCTTCGGCGTCGGCGTAACCGGTGGCGAACAGGATGGGGGTGCCGGGCCGGCGGCTTTGCATCTCCCGAGCGAGATCGGCGCCGTTCAGACCGGGCATGGCGAAATCCAGCACGACCGCTTCGATATCGGTTCGTTGCTCGAATATCTCCAGCGCGGCGCCGCCGCTGCCCGCTTCGATGACCAGGTATCCGAGGTCCTCGAGGTAGTCGACCGTCACTTCGCGGACTGCGTCGTCGTCGTCGACCACGAGCACCAGGACACGGTCTCCATAGGCGGAGGTCAGGGGGGCGTACGGCGACACCTCCTGAATGGGAGCGGCGTCCGCGCGCGGCAGGAAGATCTTGATCGTCGTGCCATGGCCGACGCTGGTCTCGATCGCCACGCCGCCGCCGGACTGTTTGGCCAGGCCGAAGACCTGGCTCAGACCCAGGCCCGACCCCTTGCCGACGGCCTTGGTGGTGAAGAAGGGCTCGAAGGCGCGGGCCAGGACGTCCTCGGTCATGCCGGAGCCGTTGTCGGTCACGGAGACCATGACGAACTGACCCGCCGGGGGGGCTCCGGGAGAGGGAGACGCCTGGGTCACGACATTCTCGGTGCGGATCAGCAGCGTCCCGCCCACATCCATGGCGTCTCGCGCATTGATCGCCAGGTTGAGGATGACAAGCTCCAGCTGCGTCGGATCGATCATCGCCGTCCACAGGTCGTTCGCCAGTTCAGGTTCCAGAATCTGGACGCTGCCGCCGATGGTGCTTTGCAGCAGATCGCGCATGTTACGAACGGTGTCGTTGAGATCGACCGCGCGCGGCTCAAGCTTCTGACGGCGGGAAAAGGCCAGCATCTGGGCGGTCAGCTTCGCGCCGCGTCGGGACGCCTCGCCCATCATGGACAGTCGGCGAACCAGGGCCGGGTCGTGCACCCGCTTCTGCATCTGCTCCACATTGCCGATGACCACGGTCAGCAGGTTGTTGAAGTCGTGGGCGACGCCTGAGGTCAGCTGGCCGACCGCCTCCAGACGCTGCGCCTGACGCAGGGCGCTCTCGGCGCGTTCCCTTTCGCCGATCTGTGCGGCCAGTTGGCGGTTCGCTGCCTCCAGCTCGGCGGTGCGTTCGGCGACCCGCCGCTCCAGCATGGCTTCGTCCTCTCGGATTCGGTCGATCAGTTCGCGAGCCTGATATTGCCGCCGCCGACCGCGAAGCGCGGTTTTCACCGCGCTGACCAAGGTCGTGGGATGGAAAGGGCGCTCCAGAAAACCCACATTGCCCAACGCTTCCGATATGCGTCTGGCTGCGGGATTGCGTTCGACGCTTCCGCCCCGCTGGGTCAGGAGCAGAAAGGGAAAATCCGACCAGGAAGGCTGGCGATCGACCCAGTTGGACAGGGGAGACAGGTCGCTGTCGCGCAGCACCTCCTCGACGACGACGGCCAGGCCCGCGCCGTCTTCGATCTGGTGCAGAAGCTCCGGCAGGTTTGAGCAGAGGGAGGTCGCGACGCCCGCTTCCTCTAGAATGGCCGCCGCGATAGCGCTGTCCCGTCCGGAGGGCGCCAGGATCAAGGTGCTTTCCGACCGCTGTCCAGGACGGTTCATGCAGAGGGTTCGCCCAGAAGGCCGCTGCCCTGACCGACGAAGTTGGGCACGCCTCGCAAGACGCCCTGGAACCCTGTCAAAGGTTCGCCCACGGTCAGTCCGTCCTGATCGATACTGTATTCTCGGATCGTCTTCTCGTGCCTGCCGGCGCGTTTCTTGATCACCGAGACCGCACGCCGCACATTCCCGAGCGCTTCGAAATAGCGCAGCAGAACGACCGTGTCGGCGAGATAGGTGACGTCGATCGGCGCCTTCATCTCTCCCACCAGACCGTGCTGAGCCACCGTGAGGAAGGTCGTGGCGCCCTGTCGGTTCAGGTATTGCAGCAGTTCGTGGATATGCAGGACGAGGAACTGCTCCTGCGGCATCGCCGCCTGATAACCGTTCAGGCTGTCGATCACCACGGTCTGGATGTGTTGTTCGGAGACGCAGCGACGCACTCGAGCGGCGAACTCTCCGGGCGAAAGTTCTGCGGCGTCGATCTGCTCGACGCGCAGCCGATCCTCGCGCTGCATTGTTTCCAGGTCGATGCCCATCTGTTTGACCCGGTCGAACAGCAGGCCCAATTCCTCGTCGAAGATGAAAAGGGCGGCCCGCTCGCCGCGCTGCACGGCGGCGACGGCGAAGTGGATGGCGAACAGGGATTTTCCGGTCCCCGCCGGGCCGAGGATCAGGGCGCTTGAGCCGCGTTCGATCCCGCCGCCCAGCAGGGCGTCGAGCTCGCCGACGCCGCTGGACGCCACGGTGCGTTCAAAGCTTGTGCGATGCTCCGAGGCGACGATGCGGGGATAGACTTCAAGCCCGCCGGTCTTGATGGTGAAGTCGTGATAGCCGCCCCGGAAGCGACGGCCGCGATACTTGATGACGCGAACCCGGCGACGCTCGGCGCCATACTCCGGCGCCAGCTCCTGCAATTGGATCACGCCGTGGGCGACGCTGTGGACGGTCTTGTCGTTCACGTCCGTCGTCAGGTCGTCCAGCAGCAGGACGGTCGCGCCTTGTTTGGCGAAATAGTGCTTCAGGGCCAGGACCTGGCGACGGTAGCGCAACGAGCCCTGGGCCAGAAGCCGGATCTCGGACAGGCTGTCGATCACCACGCGTTTCGGCCGTTTGGCCTCGACGGCCTCAAAGATCATCCGCGTCGTTTCACCCAGCTCCAGGTCGGAGGAGTAGAGCAGACTCTGCTGCTGCTGTTCGTCCAGGAGGCTCTCGGGCGGCACCAGTTCGAAGATATCGACGCCGTCCAAGGACCAGTGGTGGGACTTCGCGGTCCCTCGAAGCTCGTCTTCCGTCTCCGAGAGGGTGATATAGAGCGAGGGTTCGCCAAGACGGGCGCCTTCCAGCAGAAAGCCCATCGCGGCCGTCGTCTTGCCGGTGCCCGGGGCGCCCTCCAGGAGATAGACCCGATCCCGCTCAAGCCCCCCGGCGAGAACGTCGTCCAGCCCCGAGACCCCAAAAGCTGCCTGTTGCGTGGTCCCGCCGGCTTCCTGATCGTGCATGGTTCTCGTCGTCAATGTAGCTGTGCGGTAACGCGCTTCCGGCGACTTGGTTACATCGGCGCACGGTCGGCCCGCAGAACGTCGACGACGACGTCGCCAGAGGCGGGATCAGCCGCGTCGGCCGACTGCAAGAACATCGGGAACACGGGTCCGCGCCGCCACGATCTGATTGAGGCGCGCGGCCTCCAGGGCGCGGAGGCCGGCTGCAAGATGACCGCGTCGAGCGCCGAGCGTTAGCGGCTGAATCGAGACCACGCTCTGCTTCAGCGACAGCAACCGTGGAGGCTCTGGCAAGGTTGCATGAAACAGGCTCGTGGACGCTCAGTCCTGTCTGACCTGGATGGTGAAATCCGCCTCGAAGCCCGTTTTCGGATAGCGGAAATCTACGGTGCGGGCCGTTGAACGCACAAGCCGGGAGCCGAAACCTGTTCGCTCGGGCTGCTTGACCGAAGGGCCGCCGGTCTCGCGCCATGTGACGGCCAGACCCTCTTCGCCGAGCGACCAGTCCACCCTGACCCGGCCGTCCGCGCGACTGAGGGCTCCGTATTTGGAAGCGTTGGTCGCAAGCTCGTGCGTGATCAGACCGAGGGCCAGCACGGCCTCGGACGGAAGCCAGATGTCGGCTCCGCTGAGCGTGACCTGATCGGGATCGAACCGATCGAACTCCGCCTCGAACACGTTTCGCGCCGTCGCCCGCTCCCAACCCTGGGCCGTCAGCAGATTGTGCGTGGCGGACAGCGCCAGCAGCCGGGATTCGAATGACGCCGCGAAACTTTCGGCCGTCGCCGCTTTTCGCGCGGTCAGATGGGCCATCGAAAGCACGGTGGCCAGGGTGTTCTTCACGCGATGGTTCAGTTCGTTCACCAGAATGCGCTGACGCTTCTCGCTTTCGGACAGGGCCTGAAAAGCCGCGCGGTGATCGGTCACGTCCTGAATGGTTCCGATCAGACGTTGAGGCTTGCCGAGGCCGTCCAGCAACATCTCGCCCCGTACTTCCAGCCAGCGACCATCCAGCATCTGGTAGTCGCACGTGTAGTCGCTGCCTGTCGCGATGGCCTCTTCAAGCAGACGCGCGCGGTGTTCAGCGCTTTCGGGCGTCAGGAGCCCCGACACCTGAGACTGTTCGAACGGCGCGCTCGGGTCCAGGCCCAGCAGCCTGCGCCCTTCCTCCGACAGTCTCAGCCGCCGTCGGACCACATCCATCTCCCAGTAGCCCATGCGCCCGGCCCTCAGGGCCATGAGCAGAGCCTGCCGCTGATCCAGGAGGCTGGCGCCCATGCCCAGGAAGAGAACCAGTATCGTAAGCCCCGCCACGCCGAAGGCGAGCCATAGAGGCTCCACGCCTGGTTCCCCCTGCGGCGTCGCGCCAGGGGTCAGGGTCACGGACGCCATCGCGGTATAGTGCATCGACACTATGCCGACGCCCAACAGAACAGCGGCGATGACCCTTAGTCTCACGTGATAGTCTTTTCGGGCGACCCACAGCGCCGCCGTCGATGCACCCAGGGCCACGACGACTGAGGCGACCACCCAGCCTTGTTGGTAACCCACGATCGCGGACGTCCGCAGCGCGGCCATGCCCACATAGTGCATGCCTCCGATGCTCAGGCCCATGATGGCGCCGCTGCCGAGCAAGGAGGCCAGGGACCGGCTAGGTTGGGCGCATACGGCAAAGGCGACCGCCGTTCCCGCCATGGCCAAGGCCAGAGACGCGACGGTGAGGCCTAGGTCATAGGAGACCGGCGCCCCCGAGTCGAAACCGAGCATGGCCACGAAATGCATCGACCAGATGCTGACGCCCATGGCGACCGCGGCGACGCCGATCCACCCGGCTTGAACGGTTCCGTCGTGCAGACGGGCCCGGCGGAACAAATCCAACGCGGTCCAGGAGCCGAAGATCGCCAGGAGGCTGGCGAGTACGAGGTAAATCGGTTCGTGATGGTGATGCACACCATAGTCCTAACCGTTGCCTTCAGATCCAACTACTGAAATTCCGCATCCTTAAAGTGAGTTCTCAAGCATCGTAGTCCAGGCTGTTGCGCTTAACCGCTGTCGGCCACAGTGGGTCTCGACATGTCTGGTATTCCGGCCGGAAATCATCGAGCCGTTCCGTCAGGCTCTCGCCGTAGTCTCGGAGAGGGTCGTTCTGCGGCGTCGCGTCCAGGCGACTCAGGCTGACCGTTCCGACGGCCAGGCCGGCGTTTCGAACCCGTCTCCCCTCAGCTCGGGCAGAGGGTCGCCGTTGTTGGACACCAGGACCGCGAGCCAGCGCAGGCCGTCGTGCTGGGCAAGGAAGAACATCAGCGCCAGGGTGAGGGGAACGGCGAGGAATGCGCCCGGAATGCCCCAGAGCACCGTCCAGACGCCGGTGACGAGAAGGCCCATGGCGGGATCGATGTTCTGGGCGTCGGCCTGCATCTTGGGCAGGACCAGATTGCCGACGAGGAAGGCGACCGCCTGGATGCCCGCGAAGATGAAAAGGGCGGGCCAGGCGGTGGGAAACTGCATCAGGGCGAAGAGCGCCGGAGCCACGCTGCCGATGGCGACGCCGAATATCGGAATATAGGACAGGAGGAACAGGGCGAGGGTCCAGAACAGGACGTCGTCCAGACCAGCCAGGGCCATGACGGCGCCGGAAGCCACGGCGATCATGAGCCCGGTCACCGTCTGGATCCAGACATAGGCCTCGACGCCCCGGATCGAGCGCTCAAGCACCAGCAGGGTGCGGCGGGGCGGACCCAGCGCGGCAAGCTGCATCACCTTGGCGCGGATGAGCGATTTCGAGGTGAGGATCAGGATCAGGAAGACAAGGGTCAGAACCGTTCCCGACATCGCTTCCTGGACCCCCGACAGGGCCTGGGTGACGACGAGGCCGAGATTGAAGCTGCCCGCCAGGACGTCGAGCCCGAGAGGCTGTTCCAGTCCCGCCATCCGCCCAAGCTCGAGCGCGAGAGCGTCCAGTCGCTCGACCAGAAGCGGCGCCTGTTCGGCGACGCTCCTCAGGCCACCGAGCACGACGGCGGCGGCGCCGAGGACGATCCCCCCGCCGAGCGTCGCGCCCACCAGCACGCGCACCGGCCAGAGGCCGATCTTCGGGAAGAACCGGGATCGCAAAAGGGCGTCGACCAGGATGGCCAGGACGAAGGCCATCACGAACGGCGCCACCACGGAGCGGAAGACATAGAGAAGGGCGCAGCAGGCCGCCACGCTGGTCACATTCAGCCGGGGCGAAGGGAGGAACTTGTCCATTCTCGATTTCCAGGTGGACCGGCGGCGACGTCACCGGGCCATGGCCCGTGCCGCGTCCCGGCGCCCTCGTCCGAGACGAAGGCGCCGGGCTTGCCGTCGGCGTGGGAGGGGGCGCTAGTAGCCGAGCTTGTAGCGCAGGCCGACGGTGACGGCCTGGTTGTCATAGTCGCCGCTCACGGGAGAGGCCGAGCCGGCGCCGAATTCCAGATCGGTGACGGCGACGTAGCGGTAGGCCATTTCGGCCGTCATGCGCTCGTTGATGTCATAGGAGACGCCGGCCTTGGCCTGGTAGGCGAAGCCCATGTCGTCGTCGTCCACCACGCCGTCATCGTAATTGACCTGGGCGACGCCGACGCCGACGCCGACGAACGGGCGAAGTCGACCCTTCTTGTTGAACTCGTACGCGACGTTGGCGAACGCGCCGAGCATCTCGGAGTCGCCCTCCGAAACACTGTCCAGATCATTCTTCATGTACAGCAGCTCGCCGCCGACCCGGACGCCGTTGTTGAAGGCGTAACCGCCCGAGCCGCCGACCACCCAGCCGCTGTCGAGGTCGATCGGGGCGTCGGCGTCCATCTGCCCGCCGGTGCTGCCGCCCAGATCGCCCTGGACGTACCAGCCGCCGGTTTCCTGGGCCATGGCGGAGGTCCCCATCAGGGCGACGGCGGCGGTGATCGGGGCGATGTATTTGATGTGCATTTGACTGAACTCCTAGTTGATCTGTCAGCCCGTTTTGAATGAACTGTACGGTTTGGTTTTGATACGACCCATGGCGGGCGTCAAGCGGTTTTGTGTGCAGTTCGGTCATTTATTTTGAGCCCGGTTCGACGCCGCGGCGGGCATGCGGCGATCACCGCCGGCGCGCACCTGATCGGGCGCCAGTCGTCCATTGGGGGGATCGCATTCGGTGCGGCAGCGTCGTCCCCGTCATGGAGGGGAGCCGGATTTACGAAGCTGGATCTTGGCGCGACGACGCCGAGCACGGGGCTCGGCGTCGGCTTTTCGTTTCTATCCTGCTCGGCACGCCTGCGAAGACGTGGAGGGGGAGCAGAAGGTAGGTTGGGTTTTTGGAATCAGGCGGCGGGGCCTGGCGCGGATGAGCTCATGTCTTCACCCGCGCCACCCAGAACTTTCCTGACGCTCGCCCCTTGGCGAAAACGCCTAGAGGGCTTCGGACCTGAGTTTCATCTCTTCTCCGACGATGCCCAGGATGGCTGGATTTTCCAGACGTCGCTGCTGCAGCCGGTCGATGTTCGGGAAGGCCGGCAGGCGACCTGCGAGCGCCGGCGCCGCCCGCCACAGCGAGAAGGTCAGCAGATACAGGTCACACACGCTGGGCGCATCGAGGATGTTGTCGCGGCCTTCGAGATGGTCATCGACATCCTTGAAAGCCGCCGCGGCCCGCGCCAGGGCCGCCGACCTTGCGACCTCGTTGTCGCAGCCTTCCTTGGGGAAAAGAGCGGCCGACAGGGCCACGTGCAGGGTGCTGGACAGGAAGGACAGCCAGGACTGAGCCTGTGCGCGTTCGAACGGGCTGGTCGGGAACAGGTTCTTGTCCGGAGCCAGGTCGGCGATGAAGGGGAGAATGGCCGTCGACTCGGTGATCACGCCCTTCTCGGTCTCCAGCGCGGGCACCTTTCCGCGCGGATTGATGGCGCGATATCCGTCGTTCAGATGCTCCCCCTTCCAAGTGCGCACGAAGACGACTTCATGCGGCAGGTCGGCCTCGACCAGGGCGAAGCGGCTGGCGAGGGAACAGGCCATGGGGGCGTGGTGAAGACGCAGCATTGTTTGGCTCTTTCGTTAGCTGTCGAAGATATGCCGCCCCGCTTCCGAGGTTCGGAAGGCGGAAACGACAATGGGTGGCCCGTCGGTCCTCGTCGTCATGAACGGACGCTCTGGTGGACGATGAAGGGGCATTGGGGAAGCGGATACGCCGCAGATATACGAGGAGTTGGCTGAGCGCGTCTCGGTCGGATGGATGTTCGCCATACCGGTCACTCGGAGCCTTCAAAAAATGCAGCCCCCTCCGCCGAGCGGGTTACGCTGCGCATATCCGTTTCGGGGGGGGAAAACGGATACGGGGGGCGGAGGGGGCTTCTCCCCGGGGGGAGGACGTAACGAACCGAACGTCGGTTCGCATCTGGAAGGTTCCCCGGGACGCCGGCTGTTTTAATCGGGCGGCTCGGAAGAACGAATAAATGAACTGTACAGTTAATATAGAAGCGGTTGTCGGGCGCGTCAATCGGAAAATGAACCATTCGGTACAGAAAAGATGAACCGGTTGGATCCTGCGGGCGAGCACTGGGCTCGCCCGCAGATTCCGTTCCGTCAGTGGGCGCCGCTCGTGTCGATCGGCCCCTTGGGCTTCGGCACCAGCCAGATCAGCGTGGCGGCGAATGCCAGGCAGAGCGCGATGATGGCGAACATGTTGAGCGTGGCCAACATGACGCTCTGTCCCTCCACCACGCCGGTGAGCATCTGGACAGCCGAGGCGTGAGGCGTGCCTTGCGCCACGGCCCCGTCGATCACCGCCTGGCCATTGGTCATCGCCCCGGCCAGTTCGTTCTGGTTCCGGCGGGTGGCGTCCGACCAGCCCGTAAGGACCAGGGAGGTCGCGAAGGCGCCGGCGAGCGTCCGCATGAAGTTGGAGATGCCCGCGGCGTTCGCCGCCTCGTGCGGCTCGCAACTGGCCATGGCCAGACCCGTGACCGGGACGAAGAACATGACCATGAAGATGCCGGTCAGAAGTGTCGGCCCGGCCATCTGCAGGAAGGTCACATCGGGTGTGAAGCCCATCCGCCAGACCACCATCAGGCCCAGTCCGACGATCCCGAGGCAAACAACGAGCCGGGGATCGTACTTCTCCACTGCCTTGCCCACCAGGGGCGCACAGACGACGGCGAGAATGCCCATGATGCCTGTGGCGTAGCCGGCCCAGGTGGCGGTGTACCCCATGTTCGACTGGAGCCACATCGGGAGGAGGACAATGGTGGCGAAGAAGGCCCCGAACCCGACCGCATAGGTCGTCGCTGCGGCCGTGAAGCCCCGGTGCCTGAAGATGCGCAGATCGACGATCGGGTTCTTTTCCGTGAGCTCCCAGATAACGAAGGCGACGAAGCCGATGGCCGCGATCACGCCAAGCGCCACGATCTCATGAGAGTTGAACCAGTCGTGGTTGCGACCCTCGTCGAGCATGATCTGCAGGGAGGCGACCCAGACCACCAGCAGCCCCAGACCGACCTTGTCGATCGTGGCCTTGGCCGTGGGATCGGGTTGCCCGCGTAGCAGATTGAGCAGGACGAGACCGCCCAGCACCGCCACCGGCACCTTGATGAAGAAGATCCACTGCCAACCGATCGTATCGCAGATTATGCCGCCCAGGATCGGACCCGCCACAGGGCCGATCAGGGTGGTCATCGCCCAGATCACGGTCGCCAGCGTAGCCTTCTCCTTTGGAAAGATCTTCAGAAGCAGCATCTGGGAGAGCGGCATGATTGGGCCCCCAAACAGGCCCAGAAGGACGCGCCCGCCGATCAGCAGTCCCATCGAACTCGCGAGACCGCAAAGCAGGGATAGGACGGCGAAGGCGAGATAGCAGAAGATGAACACCTTCTGCCCGCCGAAACGCATGGTCAGCCAGCCTGTCAAAGGCACGGTGATCGCCTCGGCGACCGCATAGCCGGTGATGACCCAGGTTCCCTGTGAGGCGGAGACGCCCAGGGAACCGGAAATCGTCGACACGGAAACGTTGGCGATTGTGGTGTCGAGCACCACCAGGAAATTGCCCAGGCCTATGAAAAGAGCGGCAAGCAATAGCTTGCCACCGGTGAGGGGCCCGGCCGGGAAAGCGGCCGGCCGGGCGAGTGTCGCCGCCGTCATGACGTCCCCCTCTATTCAGAGACGTCGATGGTGGCCTTCATGGAAAGGCCGACCTTCAGGGGATGAGCTTGCAGTTCGCTGGGGTCCAGCGAAACGCGGACGGGCAGGCGTTGCACCACCTTGATCCAGTTGCCGGTGGCGTTCTGCGCCGGAACGACGGCGAAGGCCGAGCCCGTGCCGCCCGAGAAGCCGACGACCTGGCCGTGATAAACGACCTTGGAGCCGTAGAGATCGCTTTCCAGCTCGACCTTTTGGCCGACCCGGACGTTCTTGAGCTGACCCTCCTTGAAGTTGGCGTTCACATAGGCCTGCTGGACGGGCACCACGGTCATCAGCGGGCTGCCGGCTTGAACCATCTCGCCGACCTGAACGGTGCGTTTCGCGACGATCCCGTCGACCGGAGCACGGACCACGGTCCGCTCCAGGGCGACGCGCGCCAGGTCCACGCGGGTCCGCGCCGCCCTGACTTCAGGATGTTCTTCAACGGCGACGCCGGTGATCAGCACATTGTTGGCTTGGCGCGAGCCCTCGGCCGCGCGCAGGTTCGCCTCGGCCTGTTGAACCGCCGCCTGAGCGGACTGCAACGCCGTCCGCACGGTTTGCAGGTCCTCGCCGGAGACGGCGCCGCTGGCGGCCAGGGGCTGACGCCGCTGGTATTCGGCGGTGGCGCGCGCCAGATCGGCCTTGGCCCGCGTCAGATCCGCACGACGGGCGTCCACCTGGCCGGCCAGGGCGCCGTCGGTCGCCTGAAGACCGCGCACCGAGCGCTCGATCTGATCCAGCGAGGACAGGGCTTGGGCGAGTTCCAGACGGCGGTCGACGTCGTCGAGGATGACGAGCACGTCACCCTTTTTCACAGCCTGGGTTTCACGCACCTTGACCTCGGCCACCGGGCCGGAGGTAAGCGCGGTCACCTGGGCCGTTTCGGCGTCGACATAGGCGTTGTCGGTCGAAACATGCTTGCCGGCGAACAAGGCCTCATAGGCGAAGAATCCGCCGCCGCCGAGCACCAGGGCGCCGGCGAAACCGGCGAACAGCTTCTTACGTGCGCCGTTGGCCGAACCGGCGGGAGACGACTTGGCGCCCGGGATGACGTCCAGCTCTTCGGGATTGGGAGTGTGCATTGGGTTTGTTCCTGGATGTGAGTGTGGATCAGGCGCGGTAGAAGTCGGCTTTCGCAACATCGATGCGCTTGGCCGCGGCCTCGGCGGAAAGTCGCGCGGCCTGGACGTCCGGACGGCGGCCGATCAGGTCGAGCTGGAGGTTCTGGGGAAGACCGAAGGCCCGGATCGCTCCCGGCGCGGGGCGCTGGAGCGACAGAGTGCGATCAGGCCCTTGGCCCAGCAGGGCGGCGATCCCGTTCCGGGTAAGGCCGATAGCCTCGTCGAGCGCAGCCAGGGCGGCCTCGGCGGCGGCGCGGCCGGCGTGGGCGCGCTCAAGAGCAGCCTGGGTTTCCAGACCTTGCTCGACCCGTTGTCGGATAAGCGCTTCGCTGGCGGCGCGGACCCGCACGGCCTCAACGGTCGCGTCGTGCGCGGCGTAGAGCTGAGCGAGGTCGGCGTAGGTTCCCGCCACCGCGGTCGCGAGAACGATCCGGGCTGCAGCGGCCTCGGCCCGGGCGGCCTCGGCCCCGGACGTCGCCGCAGCCAGAGCGGCGCGGTTCCGGCCGAAGAAGTCGAGCTGCCAGGAGACGTTCAGGCCGACTTGGCCGGTGTCGTTCCAGTCCTGCGGCACGAAGTCCTTGGGGACGCCCATGTTGTAGCTCTGTCTGGCCTCCCCGACCGTTCCGGTCGCGCCGACCGAAGGACGAAGAGCCGAGCCGACCTGCTGGGCGGCGGCTTGCGCCATGCGTACACGGGCCTGCGCCTGGGCGAGATCCGGTGAACCGGCCAGCGCCTCGTCGATCAGGGCCGAGAGCTGGGCGTCGCCATAGGCGTCCCACCACCGATCGGAGGGCCACTCGGTCGTGGCCGCCGCGAAGCTCTGGCTGGCCGCGTAGGTGGAGGCGTCCTTGATCTGCGGCGCTGAGCCGAGATTCGGGACGGATGCGCAGGCTGAAGCCGACACGCCGGCCAGCATTAGCGCAGTCAATGGTTTGAAGCGTCGGGGAAAAATCATCATCGAAGGTCTTTCATGAACCGTACGGACTGGTTATATGCGGACTTCATAGAGGCCGTCAACGGTTTTTTGTACTCAACAGTTCAGATATGGAGCGAAACGCGTCGCCATGCGGATAAAGACAGACAAGCGACGGAGGGCTATCGTGAGTGCCGCCTGGGAGGCGTTTAAAATCAATGGGTTCGAGCGAACGAGCATGGCCGACATTTCGGGACGCGTCGGCGGTTCCAAGGCCACCCTGTACAGCTACTTCTCCTCGAAGGAGGAGTTGTTCGCCGCCGCCGTGGCTCAAGCCATCAAGGAGCGGGCCGATAAAGTTCTGAGCCGGATGGAGGGAGGAGGCGACCTGGCCGATCGGCTCGCCGCCTTCGCTCGCGACTATCTGGAGACGCGTCTCGCGCCGGAGATGATCGAGGCCGATCGGGTCATGATCTCCGAGGCGGACAGGCCGGCCCTGAATATGAAGCTCAGGACGGAATTCATCCTGCCTGAATGGCGAAGACTGGCTGCGGCAATTTCCCATGAGATGGACGCCGGCAATTTACGACAGGCCGACCCCTATCCCGTCGCCATGCATTTCCGCGGTCTGATCGAGGGCGACCTTGTGGAACGGCGGCTGCATGGCGAACCGGAAATCGCCGCGGAGGAAGTCGACGCCGCGATCGTCTTCGGCGCCGAGGCGTTTCTGCGGGCCTATTCGATCAACGACAAAACCTCGGCCCCCGCGCCGGAAACTCAAAAATAAACTGTACCTACCGGTTGAGCGCTCCCGGGAGGTCGCTATGCAGGGGCAGACCTGACAGCGGGAGAGCGCCTGGATGCGAGTAAAAACCGACACGCGGCGAAAAGCGATCGTGGATGCGGCCTGGGAGGTGTTCAAGGCCAGCGGCTTTGAACGAACCTCCATGTCCGACATCTCCACGCGGGTGGGCGGCTCCAAGGCCACCCTCTACAGCTATTTCAAGTCGAAGGACGAACTGTTCGCGGCGGCGATGGAACAGGCGGTCCGCGACCGGCTGGGCGACGCCTTCGACCAGGCCGAAGCATCCGGCGACGTGGGAGAAAGGCTCCTTGGCTTCGCGAGGACCTATATGGACATGCGCCTCGCCACCGACATGATCGCGGCGGACCGCGTCCTCATCGCCCAGGCGGATCAATCGGACCTTGGACTGGTCCTTCTGCGCCGGTTCGTGGTCCCGGAGTGGGAGAAGCTCGCGGCGATGCTGGAGCGAAAAATGGAGGCCGGAGTTCTGCGTCAGGCTCGCCCCTACCTCGCCGCCATGCATTTCCGGGGGCTGATCGAGGGCGATCTGCTGGAGCGCCGGCTGCACGGCGACGACACCATCACGCCCGAGGACGTGGACATCGCGATCGTGAGCGGCGTGGACGCCTTTCTGAGAGCCTACCTGACCTGACGATCCCGTTCGGTTCGGAGCGACGCTGCGATCGACAAGGGACCTGTTTACGCCCGTCGGGCAGGCGAATCGCGCGCGTCACGAGCGAGCCGTCGTGTTTCGAAGTCTACGGGCTTCCGAAGGTGCGGCGGCCATCAGTGCGAGGAGCATGAGGCCGAGCATCCAGCGGACTTCGACATTGGTCCGCAGCAGCAGCTGTGGCGCGATCAGGGCCATCACATGGGTCAAGACCGTGACGAGTTGAGCGGCGGACGCCATGATCAGCCACCAGCGGTCGAACCGGACCGTCAGCCAGAAGAGCGCCAGCAAGGTCGCGCCGTCCACGGCCGCAACGCCCACGCGCCATCCTGAAAGCTCGATCGGCGTGACGATCTGCGTCGCGATGAAGGCGACGCAGACTGTTCCGGCGGCAAGTCTTTCCGGCCGCAGACCACGGGCCGCACACCAGCCGACGCTCGCGGCCGTCAGGACCCAGTAGGCCAGGATTTGGGCGGCGAGCGTCAGGGTCTCGGCTCAGGATACGGCCGTGAGATGGCGGCCCGTCGTGGCCTCGCGGATCGGGCGATCGTCGTCCGGCTTGGTTTCGGGGCCGGCGAGGCGCCAGTTGATCCGCATCTGTTCGGCGTCCGCCTTCATCTGGTGATGGGCCGCGACGACGGCGCCGCGCGCGGCGCCGACCGTGTTCATGGCCTGAAGTATATTCGCCAGGGCGTCCTGGCCGATCACGGCGGAGATTTTCTGGTCAACGCGTCCGGCCGTCATGCTGGAGACCAGCAGGGCGGCTTCCGAAAGCGCCAGATCGAGGGCGTGTTCTGTCGAATAGAGGCGGCGGGCCAGATCCTGACCGAAATCGGAACGGTTCATGAGAGACTCCTGAGGTCCAATGAGGTGGCCTACTGGAGCAGCGTGTGGACGGAGACGAGCACGGCCAACATCACCACCAGCAGGAAGGCGGCGATGAGAACTAGGCCGAGCCGAGGCAGGAGGCCGCGAGGGGGGACCGCTGGGATGTGAAGGCCGAACGACTGTGGGCGATCGCTCCCAGGGCCAAAACCTCCCGCAACAGGTCTGTCGTCGACAGGCTCCGGGCGCTCTCCCGGGTCGTGTTCAGGATATGCAGCACCGCGTCGAGATGAGGTCCCTCGCTGGCCATTTCCTGGAGCACCGTCTCCAGTTCGTCCCAGTTCCACTGGGGAAGATCGGGTTTGTGTAAGATCATTTTCGGCTCCGTTTGCGGGAGCAGAAGGCGCGAGTTCGCCAGGCAGTACGATCAGGGAAAAACCCTCTCCATATCCAGTATGGAGACAGCCGGCCCGGCGGAGCAGCTGGACGGCGGCGCGGCTGCTCGTCACGTCCAGTTTCCGTCTCGCGCTGGCCAGATGCGACTCTACGGTGGTCGTCGCCAGGGCGAGGTGTTCGGCGATCTGACCGGCCTGCATATGGTCCGCCACGCCTTCCAGGCAGCGTCGCTCCTGACGGGTCAGGCGGGCGGCGACGATCCTGTCGATATCACTGGCCATGCGCGGGAAGCGTCAGAGAGACGCGGGGCGGTGTTGGCGGAGTTCTGAGGCTGCAGAAGATAGGGACATGGCCATGCTGGAAAAGTTTTAAGCTTAAGCATCATAGACATCCGATCTGCAATTGCAGCCGAAAAACATCGTTCTACGTATCGCCCCTGCCGGCACGGAACAAGGCGGCCTTCTGTATCTCAGTCAAACGCGATCTGGGCGCGCTCCGCCCCGTGATCCGCCCTTAGCGAGGCGGCCCGGCCCTGGAGCCAGATCCGCTCGACCGTGACGGCCTCCCAGCCTTCGGGCAGGACTACCGGCCGGGCGGGCCACCCGGCCGGATCGCCCCGTGCGCTCAGGCCGGTGAAGCCGAATATCAGACCCAGCAGCATGCCGCCCAGGTTGGCGAAGAAGGGACCCGCCGCCGTCTCGCTGTCGGGGTGGTCGGGACGGTATTCGAGGCACTGGTGGAAGCGATCCGCGTCATAGGCGGCGTAGCCTTCCTCGAACAGTTCCAGCGCCAGGGCCCGGTCGCCGGCCATGGCCGCCCAGACCCCGTAGAGCGCCGGAAACATCGGCGCGCCCACATAGGCCTTCCAGTGGGACAGGTAGAAGTCGAGCGTGCGGCGCGTCACGGCGTCGTCCGCGAGATAGTCGCCGGGGAACAGGCCCGCCAGCGGAGAGGGGGTGGCGCCCTTCGGCTCGTCGACGCGGAAGTCGTCATGGGCGGCGATGATCCGATCCGATCGGATGGGCAGGTACAGGTTGTCGCGCACCCGACGCCAGGCTTCGGGCGGCGTCCGATCCAGCGCCTCGGCCGCGGCGATGGCTCGGCCCAGAACATCGTGGGCCAGCATCAGGGTGAAGGCGTCATTGTCCGGCGGCTCGGGAACCTCCGCAGGACCGGTGGCGCGTTTCAGCTCGTAGCCTCGCTGAGATTTCGTCAGACGGCTGACGATCCAGTCGGCGACGCCGCACAGCACCGGCCAGGCGTCTTCACTCAGGAAGGCCTCCTCGCCGGTCGCGTCGGCGAACAGGGCGAAGGCGCGGGCGACATGCAGTGAGCCGTGATCCTCGTGCGCAGCCGACGATCCGCCGCCGGGCGTCGCCTCCTGGCCGCTCAGGGGTGCTGCCTCCCACGGAAACTGAAGGCCCCGGCGCCCCGACAGCCGGGCGTTGGCGTTGGCCGCCGCCAGCCCTCGCGTGCGAAACCCCAGCAAAGCCCGCGCCGCCTCGGGCTGGCAAAGCGTCAGGACCGGCGTGCAGAAGGCGTCGATGTCCCACATCACGTGGCCGAAGTAGTAGGTGTAGTCGTGCCAGGTCGCGAGCCCGAAGATGGATGTGGCGGCCGGCGATCCGGCATGGACGGAACTGTTCAGATAGAAGAAGGCGGCGTCGATCAGGGCCTGATGGTCCGGCCGGGCGCCCACGGCCACGACACGCCCGCGCCACAGTTCTCGCCAGGTCTCGCGGTTGCGGGCGCGAAGGACGTCGAAGCCGGTCTGGGCCGCGCGGGCGATACGCCGCACGGCCTCCTCGTCGGGACGGTCGTGCACGAGAGAAGGAATCAAGGCCGCCATCTGCTGAAGCCGCACGCCCCGCTTTCCGACGACGCCCAGATCATGGGTGGTGCGCAGCGGCCCGGTGGCGTCCCAGGCCGCCACGTCGCGCTCGGCCTCCGGCGTGGTTCGGGTCCACAGGGCGAGGCCGCAGGTCGACAGGTCGCCCTCGGTCGACCACAGGATCGAGCCGTCGCAGGCGGGTTCGGGTTCGCCCGGCGTATCGGTGCGACGGCGCGCGACCCGTCCGCGAAGATCGCCGACGGCGACCTCGGCCCGTATCTGCACCTGACAGGGTGCCTCGGGCCGGATGTCCAGAGCCTGCAACACCACGGCGGGGGCGGTGCGGCTGGCGAAGGTGACGGTTTCGAACGCGACCTCGGCGCCCCCGATGCAGGCGCGCCAGCGAGTCGTCAGTTCGGCGGTGGCGAAATCATAGGCCTGGCTCAGGTCCGTCACGCACCAGGGCTGGTCCGACAGCCAGACCCCGTTGATCCGGACGTCGCCGGCAAGGGGATAGGGCACGGGCGCCGCCGCCTCGATCCGCCGCTCCGGGTGTTCGCCGGCCACGCCGTTCACCAGCGCCATGCCCGGCGCCAGCGTCATCTCCCGCACTCGCAGGCCGATCAGGCCGTTGGAGACATAGGCGGGCAGGGCCCCGTCGCGCGGGCCTTTCGCTTCGGGGGGACTGATGGGCCGCCAGTCCGGCGCCTCGGCCTTAGCGCCAGGCATCCATCACCTCCGCGCTCTCGGCCGTCTCGACCTGCTGGCCGTAGCGACGGTGGTAGAGGTCCAGGATCCCGTCGTGGGACTCGTCGGTCGATCCGCACAGGGCGTCGGTCACGACCACGATACGATAGCCCAGGTCGACCGCGCCGAGGACCGAGGCCAGGACGCATACATCCGTCTCTCCGCCCGTAACGACCAGGGTGTCGACGCCGCTGCGCCGCAGGACGGTGTCCCAACCGGTCCCCACCCAGGGTGAATACACATGCTTGTCCAACAGTCGCGCCGGCGGCGTGAACCGTTGCAGGGGAAGAGCCAGATCGATCATTTCGGCGCCCAGGACCTCCAGGGTCATATTGGACCACCGCTCCCAATAACCGCGCCAGGTCCCACGCCCCAGGCCGGGGCGGGCCGCCGGAATGAAGCGGCTGAAACAGGTGCGTTCGGCCTTGGCCTCACACAGGCGGACGATGATCGGCAACACCCGCTCGGCCCAGGGCAGGCGCCATTCCGTGTCCTCGACGAACATCCGCTGCATGTCGACGCACAGATGCACGGCCGTCTCCGGAATGGCGTCTCGCAAGCCCTGACCCATAGGCGTCAGGTCCTGTTTTGGGAGGCCGCGACGGCGTTTCCATCTTCGTCGCGGCCGTTTCGGGCGTTTTCGTCCGCGTTCGGAGACGAGGGTTCGACCTCCTCTGGGGACGGAGCGGTCTGGGTGTCGGCGTGGTGTTCGATCCGACCGCTCTCGACCTCGGCGCGGGAAAACACCTCCTCCTGACCGGCCTCGAGCAGTTGGTCCTCGGGGCCTCCCAGTCCGCCCTGCAACAGGCCGGAGGCGTCGGCGTCCTTCTCGGGGTTCTTGCTCATACGATCCGGTCCTGGTGGGTCTGCGTCCCCGCCGGCGGCGCGTCGGTCTCCTGATAGGGATCGTCGGTCTCAATGATCCCCAGGATGGTCTCGCCTTGCTTGAGAAGAGGCGCGGCGGCGTCGCCTGCCTGGACATCGGTCTTGGACGGGACCTTCACCTCCCGGCTCGGTCCGTTCTCGTCTCCGATGGAAACACGATAGATGCGCATGGTCACTCGGCGGCTCCCTGTCGGTCCTGTGACCGCTCAACCCCCGGACCTAACCTGTGGTTCCTGTGTCTGAATTCGAGCGCAGGTAGCGTCCGGGGCGGTGTGGAGCCGCCCCAAGCCGCGCACCTCTATCGCCCGGCCCGGCGCGCCTCATCCAGTTCGCGGGCGGCGACGGCGAAGTCGGCCTGGAAGGCCGGATCGGCTTTCAGGGCCGCGACCATGGCCGCGCCGACGATGCGGCCCGCCTCGACGTCGCTGGGGTAATGGACGCCGCAGATCACCCGGCTTTCGCCATAGGCCAGACCGCGCGCCAGCACGGCGTCGGCGCGGTCCGGCGCCATCTCCGCCAGCACCAGCGCCCAGGCCCAGCCGAGGGCGGCATGGCCCGACGGATAGGAGCCGCTGGCCGCCAGCCAGGGCTCCGGCGCGATACAGGTCTCGGCCGGTTCGGTCACGAAGGGGCGGGGGCGGGTGAAGCCGCGCTTGGCGGGGGTCTGGATCGTCTCCAGATCGCCCAGCATCCGGCCCAGCAGGCGCGTCAGCGTCGGCGTCCGCTCGGGAGAGAAGGCGACACCCAGGGCCTCGTCGAACGCATGGGGGGCGGCGGGGGTCTCGATCTCGTTGTCGTCGCGGGCCTGGGCCCAGCGCGGGCTGTCCTTGAGGGCGCGGGTGGCGCGATAGACGGCGATGTCGTCCTGGTCGCGCAAGGAGCCGGGTTGGGGCGGCGGCGGCAGGAAGGCGGCGGCGTTCGGCGCTGCGTCCTTGGCCAGATAGCCGTGCGGATGGTCGCGGAATCCGGTCCAGAAGGTCGGGGCCGAAACAGGGGCGGTCGCGCAGCCGGCAACGGCGAGCGCCAGGGCGGCGGCCGTCAGGCGACGGCTGCGGGAGAAGACAGGCATGAGACTTTGAACCTTGGAGTTTTCAGGCGAGCTGGGCGCCCGGACGGCCGTCCTCGACGACCCAGGTATTGAGGGTGGACAGGGTCGCCCTGGGGTCGCGGACGTCGCTGATGGCCTGGTAACGGGTGGTCATCCGGTCAGGCGTAACGTCCATCGACACATAGCCCCGCACGCGGCTGTCGAAGAATTTGATGTGCGGGTTGGACGGCATCGACGCCATCAGGGCTTCGTAGGGCGGGCCGCCTGAAGTGATCGACGTGCCGACGAATTCGGTGGCGACCGTGGGCGAGGACTCGTCCTGACTGTCCAGCTTGACGTCATTGGTCCAGAACGAATGATAGTCGCCGCTCAGCACCACGGGATTGCGCGGCTTCAGCGTCGTCAGGGCCCGGGTCATCCGGTCGCGCGCGACGGGATAGCCGTCCCAGGTGTCGGTCCAGTAGCGGGTCTCGGCGTCGCCGTTGCCGAACCGCAGCCCGGCCATGACCAGGTCCTGGCCCAGGATGTTCCAGCGCGCCTGCGACCGCGCCAGGCCGTCGTACAGCCAGCGTTCCTGTTCGAAGCCCAGGAAGGTGCGCGACGGGTCCAGCCGGTCGGGGCAGGCGGCGTCCGTGACCACCTGGCCCTTGCCTCCGTTCGGGCCGTCGCTGCAGGCCTGTTTCGACCGGTACTGACGACCGTCCAGCATGAAGAACTCGGCCAGCCTGCCATAGCGGACGCGGCGATGGATCGGCATCTGCAGCCGGGCGTCCAGACGCGTGCGGCGAATGGGCATGGCCTCGTAGAAGGCCTTGTAGCCGGCCGCGCGGCGACGCAGGAAATCGTTCGGCGTGACGCCGGGGGTCTTGGACCAGACGCCGGAATAGTCGTCCTGAATCTCGTGATCGTCCCATACCGCCAGACAGGGGGCGACGGCGTGCAGCCGCTGCAGGTCCGCGTCGGTCCGGTGCAGGGCGTAGCGGTTGCGATAGCCCGCCAGGGTCGTCGCCTCTTCCAGCCCATAGGGCCGCACGACATTGGCCGCCTGGGCGCCGGTGCGGGTGTATTCGTAGATATAGTCGCCCAGGAACAGGGTCAGGTCCGGCGTCTCGTCCGCCATATGGCCATAGGCGCTGAAATAGCCTGACTCCCAGTTCGAGCAGGAGGCGACGGCCAGACGCAGCCGGTCGACCTCGGCGTCGGGCGCGGGGGTGGTGAGGGCGCGGCCGACGGGGCTTTGCTGGCCCTGGGCGGTGAACCGGTACCAGTAGGGTCGGCCGGGCCTCAGCCCCTCGACCTCGACATGCAGGCTGTGGGCGTCGGCCCCGTCAGCCACGACGTCGCCCGCCGCGACGATGCGGCGGAAACTCTCGTCCGTTGCGATCTCCCAGCGGACCGCGACCGGTCCTCCCATCCCGCCCAGGCCGTCCGGCGCCACCGGATCGACGGCCAGACGGGTCCAGATGACGAAACCGTCCGGCGCCGGATCGCCGCTGGCCACGCCCAGTGGAAACAGATAGGCGCCGCCCGCCTGGGCCTGGCCGAAACGCAGCACCAGGGGCGCGGCGACCAGACCGCCCAACAGCAGGCGGCGGTTCATCGGAAGGGCGGCATGTCGCATGACGGCGGGCTTTCTGGAGAAGGCGAAGGTGCGACGGACCGGCCTGGGCCGGTCCGTCCTTTCTCTCGGTCTTAGAAGTCCATCGTCAGGCGCGCGCCGATCGTGCGGCCCTGATTAGGCGAGGTGGTCGGACGCGCGGAGCCGTTGAAGCCGTTGCGGGTCTCTTCGTAGTAGGTGTTGAACAGGTTGCGGCCCCACAGGCCGACCCGCCAGTTGGCGTTCTCCGGGCCGACGCTCAGATTGGCGTTCCACAGCCAGTAGCCGGGAAGCACCGAGCTCGAAGCCGCGTTATAGATGGCGTCGCGCTGATTGTAGTTGGTCTCGGCCCGCAGGGCCAAGCCGGCCATCGACCAGTCATAGGCGATCGAACCGCCGTAGTTGAACTCGGGGAACTGGAGCGGTTCGCCCGAGCGGTCGTTGGTGATGATCACGTCCCACGGGCCGTTGGCCGGGTTGGCCGCATCGGTCGCCGCGCCGTCGATGGCGTAGTATTCGGTGTATTCGCCGGTCTTGTAGCCGAAGTTCTGGCTGATCGTCAGACCCGTGATCGGCGTCCACACCAGCTCGATCTCGCCGCCGTAGATTTCCGACTTGGGCACATTGGTGATCTTGCCCAGGCGGCCGGCTTCGCGATCATACTCCAGGCCCTGAACCTGCTGATCCTCATAATCGTAGAAGAACAGGGCGCCGTTCACCCGCAGCATCTTGTCGAACAGATCGGATTTGACGCCGGTCTCGTAGGCGATGACGATCTCGGGCTTGAACGGCGTGGCCGAGGTGGCGTTGTAGGTGGTGAAGCCGCCCGATTTCACCCCGCGCGCCACATTGGCGTAGAACAGGGCGTTGTCGGTGAGGTCGTATTCCATGCCCAGACGGCCGGTCACTTCCGACAGGTCGGTGTCGTAGGTGATTTTCGGACCTTCGGGGACGTTGATCCGCCGGGTTCCCGAGGTGGTCAGGCTGCGTTCCTCGTACTCGTAACGCAGGCCCGCGATCAGGCTGAGCCGCTCGGTCAGGGCGTAGCTGTTGTGGGTGAACAGGCCGATCGCCTCGACGCTCTGTTCGTACGGCGTGTTGATCAGGGTGCGGTTGGCGCCGCGGAACTGGGTGTAGAAGCCGCCGTCGATGCTCTCGTCCGCATAGTGGGCGCCGACCATCCAGTTCAGACGACCGCCGTCGTTCGAGGACAGACGGACCTCCTGCGAGAAGGCGTCGATGTCATTGTAGAAATAGACGTCGGATTCATTGAAGCGCGTGCCGTCCCAGTCGTTGTATTCCGACCGTTCGAAGTTCTGGTAGGCGGTGACGGAGTTCAGCACCGCCCAACCCAGGTCGGCCTTCACGCGGGCGCTGAGGTCCAGGCCGTTGTTGTCGCGTCCCGGCTTGGAGCCCAGGGCGCGGCCGGAAACGGCAGCCATCTCCGGCGACAGCTCCCATCCCGTGATGCGCCAGGCGGTGTCGGCCGGATAGGTGACGCTGCCGTCGGCGACCGTGTACGGGCCGCGCAGGCGGAAGCCCAGGCCGTCCGACTTGTCGACCGAATAGGTGGCGGCGAGATCGACGGTCACGTCCTGCGAGGCGTCCCAGGTCAGGCGGCCGCGGATGGCGGTCTTGTCGAGGTCGCCCAGCTTCTGGCGCGTGTCGCGGCTATACTGCCAGGCGCCGCCCTGTTCGGTGACGGCGGCGAGGCGGCCCAGCAGGCCGGGGACGACCTGGCCGGAGACATAACCCTCGACCTTGTAGCGGTCATACGAACCATATTCGGCGGTCAGGCCGGCGTGCGAGGCCGCAGTCGGGGCGTTGGTGATGATGTTGATCGCGCCGCCGGTCGTGTTGCGGCCGTACAGGGTGCCCTGCGGCCCGCGCAGGACTTCCAGACGCGAGATGTCGAACATCGCGCCCTGGGTGGTGATCGTATAGGGGTGCGCCACCTCGTCGACGTAGACGCCGACGGTCGCGGCGTTGTTGCTGGAGTATTCGCGGGTGCCGATGCCCCGGATACGGAAGCTCGGCTGGCCGCTGCCGAACTGGCTGTCGACCTCCAGGTTAGGCACGACATTCTCGATGTCGTTGATGACGTTGACGCCCTTTTCGTTGAGGTCGCCGCCATCGACGACGCTCAGTGCGATGCCGACATCCTGGCTGGACTGTTCGCGACGCTGGGCGGTGACGACGATGTCCTGCAACGTCGATGCGCGGGTCTCGGAATGCGTTTGGGCCGAGGCGGGCATGGCCGCCAGGGCGAGGACGGCGCCGGAGGCGCCGAGGAGAAGACGTTTCATTTTTTGACCATCCTTCGGGCGACGCGCGGGGACACCCCCTCCCTCGCGCGCCGAAGCGTTGCGGGATGTCATCGAACAATCGCTTCCTCCGGTCGTGGACGAGGCGGCGGCAAGCGTCGGGGAGGGAGGCCGAAGCCGCCTCGCTGCACCAGAAAAACAACTGTTCGACAACGACGCGGCAGATAAACCGGACAGGCTATGCTTTTGTGACGCTTTGCTGAAGTGTTTCTATACGGACATGCTGGAATGAGGTGTCCGCCCGGATAACGCGTGTTCTATCTCGTGGGACGTGCGACCAGCTGGGTCGCCGCCGTCAGAAGGTCCTCCGCCGACAGCGGTATCCCCGTCGCCGAGGACACCAGGGCGCTCCCCTTGATCCAGAGAGCGAAACGGGTCGCCGCGAGGCGGGTCAGGGCGAACTCGGCGGGCCAGACGCCGGTGCTGTTGTAATAGGTGCCGCCGCCCTCTGGACCCCGCAACAGCATGGCCAGATCCCGCAGCGACGGGTCGCGCCGCGCCTCCACACAGACGCTGGCGATCAGGCGGGCGTACCGGACATAGAAGCCCTCGTCGTCCGGCCGGATGGAAACCGTCGGCGCCATCAGCCGCGTCCAGTTCTCGGGATCGGCTGTCGCCGCGTCTGCATCGGGCCGCTGTCCGGCGAGGTAGCGAGGCATGTCGCGGAACACGCTGTGCCACACAGCATCGAGAACGAAACGCCGCATGTCGGGCCAGTGGTAGGCGATGGTGGAGGTCGAGGTGCCCGCCACCGCGCTGACCGACCGATTGGTTATGGCGGTGATCCCGCCCGCCAGGATCTGGTCGGCGGCTATGTCCAGCAGCTTGCGCCGCATCGAGTCCGGCTCCAGCCCGTCGGCGGGGGCCTGGGGCAGGACCAGGTTCTCGCGATACCAGAAGGTCGCCGTCGCCGGCCGCTCGGGACGGTCCAGCATGTGGTCGATCAGAGCCCCCAGGCTCTCGGCGGCGATCACCTCGTAGTCGGTCCGTCCCGCCAAGGCGCCGGCGTAGAATTGTTCGATGGTCAGATAGGCGACCAGCGGCGTGGCCAGATCGGCCAGTTTCGGGTCGGCGCTCAGATAACCCCGCCATGCGTCGCGTCGCACGGCGGCCCATCGCTTCATCAGGTCGCGCCGCTCCGGGCCGACCTCCGCATCCAGCAGCAGGGCCTCCCATATCCGCACGAAGCCGGCTTCATTCCCGGCGCGGAGACGAAGATAGTGTTGCGCCAGCGCCAGCAGATTGTCGCGCTCCAGGGGCAGGCCCGCGACCGCCGCGAAGAAGTCGGCGTGAAAGGCGACGTCCTGCCGCAAGGCCTCTTCCCCGACCGCCTGAAGCAGGCCCGACTTGGCGCCGAACAGGTTGACGATGACGGTGGTGCTCTTGCCCACGGCCTGCGCCAGATCGCGCAGGGTCAGGCTCCGCACGCCCTCGGCCGACGCCCGATCGATGGCGACATCGATGATCTGTTTGGCGTCGACGGCGCCGCCGGAGGGGAGGGAGCTGGACATAAGCCCCCAATGGAGCGTGGATCGGGACGTGTCGAGCCGGGTCTTGCGCGGATCCTAGATCAGGC
>Ga0209643_1001112_pt1 | contig 28830 bp, 28 predicted proteins | sample AutmiccBRH37_all_FD_187383 | JGI IMG/M metagenome (GOLD analysis project Ga0209643, IMG submission 187383) | Deep subsurface microbial communities from Mt. Terri, Switzerland - Autotrophic microbial communities BRH/37_all (SPAdes) (version 2) | ecosystem: Environmental > Aquatic > Deep... | reverse complement strand
AACCCGAAATCACATCGGCAAGTCTAGCAATCGGAGCCTTAGAGCCTTGGGCTTCTTCAACCAATTTTATAATTTGAGCAAGTGCTGTATCTTTACCAACCCTAGTCGCTTTATATTTTATGTTGCCGTTTTTATTGATACTTGCGCCGATAATCTTATCACCGGCATGTTTTTCTATCGGTATACTTTCACCTGTCAACATCGATTCATCTACAGAAGTAATTCCCTCTACCACTTCGCCGTCCACGGGCATCTTCTCGCCAGGCTTAACAACGATTACATCTCCCACTTCAACTTCATCTATACTAACTTCTACTTCTTTATCATCCCTTATAATGATAGCTGTTTTAGGAGCGAGCCCCATAAGTTTCTTGATAGCTTCCGAAGTCTTACCTTTGGTAACTGATTCTAAATATTTTCCTAATGTTATAAGGGTTATAATTACACCAGCGGCCTCAAAGTATAAATCATCCGCATATCCTGAATTACCTCCATAAATCTGGACTATAGCAAATATTCCATACAAAAATGCTGCTGAAGTCCCCATGGCTATCAAAGAATCCATATTAGGACTTCTTCTGAATAAGGCCTTAAAACCAACTGTAAAGAATTTATTTCCTGCTATCATAACAGGTGTCGTTAATAATAACTGAACGAGCGCAAAGGTTAGAGGATTCAACATAGGGTCTATAAACTCTGGAAGCTTTAAACCTATGGTTTCACCAAACATGTGCCCCATAGCCATATATAACAATGGTACTGTAAAAATTGCCGATATGACAAACTTTTTCCAGAGCAGTTTCATTTCTTTTTCTTTTCTTTCTTTATCTGTATCGACAGTAGTTTCTTCTTCTATAGCTTTATAGCCAGCTTTCTCTACTGCGTTCTTGATGTCCGATATTTTTAATTGGGAAGGATCATAGCTCATACTTAATTTTTCCGTAGCAAAGTTAACATCCGCTTCTGTTACACCCTCAAGTTTACCAATAGCCCTTTCCACAGCCTTGACACAGGATGCACAGGTCATTCCTTCAATCCTAAAAGTTTTGCTAACAATATCAGAAACCACATTATACCCAGCTTTTTCAACAGCAGCCTGGATATCACTTAGAGAGACCTTGGCCTCATCAAAATCGATACTTAACTTCTCCGTAGCGAAATTAACATTAGATTCTGTTACACCTTCAATTTTTTTGGTGGCTCTTTCTACAGCCTTGGCACAAGATGCACAGGTCATTCCAGAGATTGTTAATGATTTAGTTGCCACTTTCTTTTCCTCCTTATAAGCTTATAGCCCTACTAATATAAGTTTCACTTTATAACTTTTGATAATATATCTATAATTTCATCAACTTTTTCACTTCCATTGCCATGTTCAAAAGCTTCGACAACGCAGTGATCCATGTGTTGTTTTAGAATTAATAAATTAGCTTTTTTTAAGAGTGATTGAGTTGCGATAATTTGGTTAGATACATCGACACAATATCTTCCTTCCTCTAACATTTTAATACTTGCCTCAATTTGGCCTTTCGATGTTTTCAACGCTTGTAAAGCTTGTTTTTGCTGATTATTCATGACTCACATCTCCTTTAATCCCTCCCCCTATAGGAGGGGGTATAGTTTTATGCTAATACTCAGCTTTAAAAATGTCAACCCTTTTTTTAAATTACCTTATATTAAAGTTCATTCTTAAAGTTCATTTTATCTTAACACTATAGAAGTAAACTATACTTGCTTACTTATAATCTCAACAACTTAATGATTTGAGCTTTATTATCTACAAATCCTAATATAGCCTTGTCTCCAATTATGATTGTAGGAACTGCCATCCGACCATGTTTGTTTTTAAGCTCTTCTCTATTCTTCTCCTCAGCAATATTCTTATAATTAACATCTATCCCGCGTTCACTAAAGAATCTCTTTGCCGCCTGACAATCTGTACAGGTATCTGACGTATAGATTGTTATATTGATTTCTTGGCCTAAAAACTTATTGATTAAATCCATTTACCTATCCTCCTTGTTCGCTCTATCCCTGAAAGCACATTAGCTATCATTCCTGAAAAGTTGCTTTTAGTATCTCTTAGGAAACTTTTTATTATTCTCCAACATCGTTTTAACAAACCAATCACAAAATCATAATAGTTTAGACAATCTAGTGTTTTACAATATGTTTACTTTGTATTTTCACCAAATCATCCTCTCTTAAATAGCATGTGCTGGTTTCACAGCGCATGCTATCCATTGTTAAACTGAGGGATCCTAGATTGCCTGGTTCGGACTCATTGAACAAAGAAATTACTATACTCAAAAGAAAGTAGGAGTTGATTACATTGAAAAATAACAAATGGGTATCGGTTTTTGGAATTGCTCTTCTAGTATTAGGAAGTATAATTGGTATCTATATCTACGCAACGGAAAATAAAAGTAGCGATACTGTACCAACCAAAGCAACTAGTCCGATTATTGATGATCAGGGCGGCATCCAAGTTGTTGCCATTTGGGAAAAATCAGATTCCCTCCAGCAAAAATTTCAACTACAGTTAAATAACCATAGCTGGGATTTGAATGACTATGAATTTAAGAATAATATTCTTCTGAAGAAGAACGGAACGGAAATATCTTTTTCTGTTATCTCTGAGAAGAGAAATCCAGAAGGACATCACGTAGCAAGTGAGATTGTCGTGGAAAGTCCGGAGTTTGTCGGTCTGCAAGATGGCGATGAGCTTACCATGATTGTTAAAAATATCTTTGATACTCCTGAGCGAACCTTTACTTGGTCCTATTAAATATTTAGAAAGGAGATAACCAGTGAGTACAGATATACTTCTCCTTCCATTCCTAGCGGGATTACTTTCATTCCTTTCTCCCTGCATCATTCCTATGTTAGGGGTATATTTCTCTCTTATAACTGGCCTTACTTCAGAACAGCTCAAGTCAGAAACGCTAAGAAGTAATTTGCGTCGCAAAGTGCTGATAAACACCTTCGCCTTCGTAGCTGGATTCGGGTTAATATTCACTGCAGCAGGTTCCATAGCAGGTTCACTTGGCAGTGTCCTAGGGCAGTGGCTGAATATATTTAGCATTATCGGCGGTTTTATGATATTAGTCTTAGCTTTAAAACTCTTGGGAATCTTTGAACTTTCTTTTTTGAGTAGACTCCACTGGGAACCAAAATTCTACAATGAACTTCGGCAAAGACCTTCCACAGGCCCTGTTATTGCTTTTATAGTAGGTCTGATCTTTGCCATAGCCTGTTCCCATTGTATAGCTCCAACTCTTTATACGATTTTATTTATGGCCGGGGCAAGTCAGAGCTGGGTGAGTGGAATGCTCATTATGGGAATATTCTCCCTTGGTTTAGCAATACCTTATGTAATTACAGGATTGTTCTACCACAAAGTCTTGAAATTATTAAAACGTTATCAAACTCAGCAGGTTTATATTCGACGGGTACTTGGCCTATTGATGCTGTTCTTTGCCTATATCCTGTTTACAAATCAGCTTACAGAAGTCACAGGTTTCTTATCAAGATTTTTACCAAACCTACCTTATGGAATGTGATAATCAAACAGCAAAATTTTACAAGTGAAATAATTCTCATCATAATAAGCATATACTGAACACTAAATTTGAATTATAGATTCCAGGAGATGCTATGAAGAAAAAGTATATGCCAGGATTGCTTATAAGTATGCTAACAGCAGGGATTATATTTGGTGCATCGTTTCATTTGGTTTTAATGCCTTTGTTTGATGGGCAACTATTACATTGTATATTTAGTGGTTTGTTATTTGGTCTCATTAGTTATTATTTCGCCTATTTTTTCTTTAACAGATATTGGTTATTGCAAAAAGAAAATATGCAATTAACTAATTCTTCCCGAGTAGATCAACTTACAGGAGTCTTTAATAGAAAGGCCTTTGAAAACGACATTCTTAACCTAGGCTATAACCATTTTTATTCAATAGTTTTTATAGACATAGATAACTTTAGAGAATTTAACAATCTTTATGGCCATCAGGTTGGTGATACTGTTTTAAGTAATGTAAGTGACATCCTTAAATCAAGTATCAGAAGCTGTGATACTGTATATAGATACGGTGGAGAAGAATTGGTTATTGTCTTAAAAGACTGTAAAAAAAATCAGGCCTTCACGATAGGAGAAAAAGTACGGGAAAAAATATGTATGCTGGATAATTCTCCTTATCCGCCTATTACCGTTTCAGTAGGAGTAGCTTGCACTGTAAATGATGGCAGTAGAATTATTGATATAATCAAAGCAGCTGACATCGCTATGTTATACGCGAAGAGACAAGGAAAAAACCGGGTCGAAGTCTTCGATAAATCGATTGCTCTCTAAATATCAACACTAAAAATCCACCCAGTACTTTTGTTACTGGGTGGATTGCTTTTTTTATCAAGCCTAAGCAGGGATATAGTTTACACCGTTTACTTTACTGAAGATAGGCTAAAGGATTACGTGATAAGCCATTTACCCTCACCTCGAAATCTAAATGCGGACCTGAACTACGCCCTGTAGATCCTACCTGGCCGATAATCTCACCACGCCGCGCCTTAGTTCCTACGGATACTGTCATAGCGGATAGGTGAGAATAGCGCGTCGTAAGACCATTACCATGATTAAGTACAATACTATTACCATAATTACCTTGCCAAGCGGCAAAAGTAACAACACCATCCTCCGCTGCCTTTACAGGGGTACCCGTGACACCTGAGATATCAATAGCATTATGAAATTCTCTTCCTCGATAGCCGTAGCCAGAGGTAATTACCCCCCGGATGGGCCACTCTAATCCAACGATATTCCCACCCCCACGAGATACTTCAATTGGTTTTGTTCCACGTATAACGATTCGATTTTGGGGTTTAAGCATAATCTTTTCCGCCAAAGTTTCTCTAGCCTTTTCTCTCCCATTAATTTCAGTAATTCGATAAGTTACTTGACGAGATCCATATGTTCCTGCTTTTTTCACTATCATTTGTCCCTGATATAAGCTGGGATCGTACTCATATACAGTAGTATACGGCATACTTTCTTCAACAGTCTTTTGTATCATATACACAACAGATAACGGCGGCTCAGATTTGATCAGGTTAATATAGTCTCCTACCTTGATGAAATCCTTCACCTCAGGATTAGCCTCTTGCAATTCATCGAACGTAATATTATTATCGCTCGCAATAGTCCACAATGAATCCCCTTCTTTTACCTCATATTGGACCTTTTCAAACAACCCTTGGGTCAGAATTTCTGCTGCTTTTTCTGAAGTCATAAGTTGTTTCAGAGAGATATAAGCGTCTACGATTTGTACCTCTTCCTCAAAAGCTACATCCTCAACCGTTACTTGCTCGTTGTCTACGGATAAGTACTGCTTCATTACCAATTCCAAGGCACCCTCGGCACTTTCATTTGATGCTAAGTGGACTACAGGTTCACCATTAATAGTTATAGCCCAACTTTGCGCCTCCCAATTCAGCTTCTCTTTCAAAAGAGTAACCAGTTGTTCATCATTTATAACAGTATCTTTGTTCTCAATCTTTTTTTCATCATATTCTAATATGTTTCCAAAGCCATTTATACTAACAGGATATTCATTAACAAGCTCATTCTTTGCTTTGTTTAATGCAATATCAACCTGACTTTTATCTTTAACAAAGACCTGAGACTGCCCATCGATTATTAGCACAAAAGCTTTGTCACCAGATAATATGTTGAATACAACAGCAGGAAACAATAATAGACATAAAAGACTTAGAATATATACTGTTTTTCTCCGCAATATTCGAAGAAGAATCCCCTCACCTCCCTTGGAGTTCAGAATCTGTGCCTATCCTATTTTAAAATATAAAAATGATAATTTTTTTGTAAATTGGTGAAGAAACTGTGAACAACCTAAGACATAACTTAACAGTCCAATCTTCACAGAACAATCACAAAACTATAAAAGTTTAGACAATCTAGTGCTTTATAATATATTTAACACAAATAAATCAGCCAAAATTTGTTTTTGTGTTCTGTCCCTCCTATGTAATAGCATGTGCTTTTTACGGCACATGCTTTTGTTATAAGGTTCACTATTGTTACAGCTAATTTATCAACTGGAGGTATATAATGCATTTTCTAGATAGTAATCTATATGGATTATGGGGAACGGTGCTATTTAATATTCTAATTTTTGTTATCTTTACCTATGCAGTCTTTAAACCTACGACAAAAAGAGATTGGCGTACGTTAGGAGCATTCACTGCGTTTTTAGTCGCTTTATTCAGTGAGATGTTTGGATTCCCTTTAACAGTATATTTTCTAACATCTGTCCTTGGGAACAAATACCCTGTTCTTGATCCTTTCACTCACCTCAATGGTCATTTATGGGTTGCTCTAGCAGGGGGCTCCCCACTTCTATACTCAATCTTGCATCCGCTTAGCAGTATCATGATTTTTGGTGGTTTGTTAGTAATCGCAATTGGCTGGAGAGGAATACATTCAGGTAATGGAGAACTGGTTACAGAGGGCATTTATAATTATGTTCGACATCCGCAGTACAGTGGATTTATATTAATGATAATTGGATTTCTTGTACAATGGCCCACAATTATAACGTTAGTCACCGGACCAATTTTATTGATTATGTATACCAGGCTAGCCAGAAAAGAGGAATTAGTAATGATAGACCTTTTTGGTGAGGAGTATAGCGATTACAGAGAAAAAGTGCCTGCTTTTATCCCTTTTTCAAAAATTAAAAAGGCAAACATCTAATGTTTGCCTGAAACCTTGTGATATTCAACTAACTCATTGCAAAAGCTTTGCATTCTCTTGCACAACTCAAACAAATAGTAGCACAATGCTGGGACTCTGGATCTGGGAACCGTGAACATTCACTTCCACAATTCTCGCAGACAGTAGCACAAAGGCTAGCAATTCCTTTAGCGAAAATACTATTACGTGCAATGTATTTGGCAGTAAATGTACAGATGTCGGCACAATCTCTGAGAAGCAGTAATTGTCTGGTTCTCATATTGATATCAGGCTTCTTGGCTATCATCGTGATCATGTGTTCACAAGTTATCTCGCACTCTTGGAGAGTTTTCAGGATATGATGGTGATGGTGCATATGATGGGGAGACAATTCTATCATCCTTTCTTTTTCTATATAACTATTCCCCATCAGGATTTTTGTGTTTGTACATTTTATTTATTGGGAGACGCATGAATTAATTTGACAATGTCCCCAAATAGTTTTTCAACTTTTATGATCTGCATATTAGCCAATATTATATTTCTTTCCGTTCTTCGATTAATATTGACGCCACTATGTTTTACTGTTAACGGGTTAGCCCAATCCATTATTTTACCTAAAACTGCACTTTCACTGCGAACATGTTCAAGAAAGTATAGCTCTCCATCCGGCTTTACAACCCTTCTTAATTCTTTAAAACCCTTTTGGGCATCAGGTACAGAACAAAATACACAAGCTGTAATCACTGTATCAAAGGTATTATCAGGAAAAGGAAGATCCTGTATATCTGCTAATTTCAGTTCAATCTCCGCCTGAACCTGAGGGAGTTTTCGTGTAGCAATCTCCAACATTTTCGAACTGAAATCCACCCCTATTACTTTTACATTGGGATAATAATGAATTAAGTTGGCACCTGTGCCTACTCCTGCTTCCAATACTAACCCTTCAGCCTTAGCTACTAAGGCTTTTCTCCATTTTTGCATCCCGATTTTCTCCATTGGAGCCATCATCCTATCATATCCTTTTGCTTTTTTATCATACTTACTCATAATTTCAGCAGTAGAATTGCTCTTCATAATAAATAATTCCTCCTAAACATTTATGTCTTAATCTATATATTAAACATTTCCTTTTCGTCATTAAATCATTCTAATCTCATTTTATAGAATTAGTACTATTAATAATGTACTTTAAACGAGAAGCCTACCTAAATAGGTAGGCTTCTCGTTTAGGTATTTTTTCGTCTTGCCCAGGACTAAATCTTATGTCCTTCTTTGCAATGAGCAACCTCTCGTAACATCCAATGTTTAGTAAACATAAAGGTTCCCCCTTCCATTAATGATTTGGTTATTTACCTTCTACTAAATTTTACTAATAAAATGTGCACAATTTATGTTTACTTTATGAACTATCATTGAAGTTTTAGTGATAATCAAATATATTTTATAGTCGTGAACATCCCGCCAATACCTTTGGTTAAATTATTTGAATTATGATGAGGTATATGACAATGGAAGGGCCATGTCCCCGGATTATATGAATCAAACTCAATATCCCAGGTTTCGCCCGAAGCTACCAGAACTGTGTTTTTTAAGAGTGGACTGGATAAAGAATTACCGTCTGATGCAGTAACCAAGAATTGGTGTCCATGAATATGAATTGGATGAGCATCCCTTCCTGAGTTTGCTAACCTTATCCGAACTTTTTCTCCTTGACATGTAACTAAAGGAGTTGTGTTGGGAAAAGATCTCCCATTCATTGTGAAGAAATTAAATTCATGGCTTAAGGGATCTATTTCATACACTCCAGGTTGAAGTTCTCCTTCCTTTAAACCTTTTAGTTTAAATTCACTAAGCATAACAAAGTAGTCTCTATTCATCTTGTCATTGGGATCAAGAATAATAAAGCCTCCGCTTAGACCCATCATCTCTTGTTTGGCTACGTTGAAGTGGGTGTGATACATATGGGTACCAGGAGGATTTATGACCTGAAATCTGTAATCAAAATAACTTCCTGGTTTTATCCTGGGTGTCGGTTCCACTTCACTAACGCCATCCATACTATTTGGTATATCTAATCCATGCCAATGAATGGTTGTGTCTTCATCAAGCCGATTATGTACCCTGATGCTTACCCATTCACCTGGATAGACAAGTATGGTAGGACCTGGGATACTACCATTATAACCCCATCCCTTGTAAAAGACATTGCGCAGAATTTCTCTCTTGACAGGTTGAGCAACTAATTCAAAATATCTTACATTACCTTGAACCCTTGACGGCAAATTCGGGACATCTGGTGTAATTAACATTTTCTTTACTCCTTTTAGATTTTTTATATATTAATATGTTAGATAGGAATAAAGGATGAAAATGATAAGAACCATCATAAAGAACTAGGATGCAGATTAGTTCTGCATCCTAGTTCTTTAGTTTAAGTCCCCAATTATATACGAATCCAATAGGTTAACACCCCAGAATAAAACTATATTTTGCTTAAAGCTTGATCCAGATCAGCAATAATATCCTCTGCATCTTCAATTCCAATTGATAATCTAATAAGATCAGGAGTTACTCCCGCATTAATTTGATCTTCTTCAGATAACTGGGCATGGGTCGTACTTGCCGGGTGAATTACTAGAGACTTAGCATCGGCTACATTCGCCAGTAAAGAGAATAACTCAAGATTGTTTATAAATGTCTTTCCAGCCTCTACCCCGCCCTTAATTCCAAAAGTAAATATGGAACCAGGTCCTTTTGGAAAGTACTTTTGGGCTAAGTCATAGTATTTGCTTCCTTCAATACCTGGATAGTTAACCCAAGAAACATTTGGATGATCTTTCAGAAAGTCTACCACTTTCTTCGTGTTGGAGACATGCTGTCTCACTCTTAGAGAGAGAGTCTCAAGACCCTGTAGGAAAAGAAAAGAGTTTTGCGGACTCAGGGCAGCTCCAGTATCTCTAAGTAGTTGGACTCTGGCCTTGAGGATATAGGCTAAAGGCCCAAAAGCCTCGGAGTATATAAGGCCGCTATAGCTGGGATCGGGTTCGGTGAATCCTGGGAAACGACCACTGTCCGCCCAATCGAATTTTCCAGCATCGATGATTAATCCGCCAATCGAGGTACCATGCCCGCCGATAAATTTGGTTGCAGAATGTACAACCACGTCTGCACCATATTCAATAGGTTTCAATAGGTAGGGAGTCGCGAAAGTATTATCAATAATTAGAGGCAGTCCATTCTCATGGGCGATATTCGCAACAACTTCAATATCAATAATATTGGTTCCTGGATTGCCAATCGACTCGATAAATACTGCTTTCGTCTTTTCATTAATCACTTTACGGAAATTTTCAGGATTATCAGGGTTGACGAAATGGGTCTTAATTCCCAGCTTGGGTAAAGTAATGGCGAACAAATTATAGGTTCCACCGTATAAGGTGCTTGCTGCAACGATTTCATCTCCTGCTCCAGCGATATTCAAAATCGCATACGTAATAGCAGCTGATCCAGAAGCAACCGCCAACCCTCCTACTCCGCCTTCTAGAGCTGCTATCCTCTGCTCCAATACATCTGTGGTAGGATTCATTATCCGTGTATAAATATTACCAAATTCTTTAAGTCCAAAGAGGTTAGCTGCATGATCAGTCCCTTTAAACACATAAGAAGTAGTCTGATAAATCGGCACTGCCCTAGAACCTGTCGTTGGATCAGGCACCTGCCCGGCATGTACCTGCAGCGTATCAAATTTCCAATTGTCTTTACTCATATACGGCTCCTTTCTTACTCAGGTCTTTCTTCTCGCAAGCTATTGAACTTATTTATATTCTTCATTTACACTCATATGGTTTCAGCATAAAGGTTTTTTTGGCTTACTAGCTTTCTTGGAATAAAACGGTGCTTAAATATCTTTCTCCAGTATCGGGAAGTATTACTACAATAACTTTACCTTCATTCTCAGGACGTTTGGCAACTTCCAAAGCAGCAAAAGCGGCAGCTCCTGAGGAGATTCCCACTAGCATCCCTTCTTGTCTGGCAAGATTTCGAGCGGTTTCAAGAGCCTGATCGTTAGTGACACGGAATATTTCATCAATGTTTTCGGTATTGAGTACTCCTGGTATAAACCCTGCGCCAATTCCCTGAATTTTATGCGGACCAGGGTTACCTCCCGAAAGAACGGGAGATTCATCAGGCTCAACAGCGATCACCTTTACATCGTTTTTGCGTGCTTTGATTACCTCACCTACACCAGTTATGGTTCCGCCGGTTCCTACTCCACCAACAATAATATCAATTTTCCCATCCGTGTCAGCCCATATTTCTTCAGCAGTGGTTTTTCTGTGTATCTCAGGATTGGCTGGGTTTTCAAACTGCTGCGGAATGAAAGAATTAGGAATCTCTTCTGCCAATTCTAAAGCTTTTTTGATAGCACCTTTCATTCCTTCAGCTCCCGGAGTAAGAACTAGTTCTGCACCATAAGCTTTAAGGAGATTACGTCTTTCCATGCTCATAGTATCAGGCATGGTAAGAATTAGTTTATATCCTCTGGAAGCAGCGACAAAAGCTAGACCAATACCAGTATTCCCGCTCGTAGGCTCGATAATGACCGAGCCTTGTCCAATTAGACCTTTGTCTTCAGCATCTTTAACCATATTGAAACTTATCCTGTCCTTAACACTTCCACCAGGATTAAAAGATTCTAACTTACTGATTACGCTAGCCTTTAACCCTGCTGTGACTTTATTTAATTTTACTAAGGGAGTACGTCCGATTAAATCTGTCACACTCTCATAAATGTTTCCCATTTCTAACACCTCATTATTAAATATAATAATCCCTATAGATTTAGTGGCCTTTTAACTTATATTAGTGTCTATACACTTATTTTGTCAAGTGTTTTAATCAAATATTTATAATGTTAACATATTATTCTTATTTAACAATAATCACTAATATTTTTCTCTGTTGCTTAGACCAATGATTGAAAAGCTAAGATACTATATATAGAACACTCTTACGCTTTGCTTCTTCCTTATTAACCCCACGCACTGTAACTAGTCCTTCCATTACATTCTCTAGGGCAGTCATATTTTTAAACAAATGGTAATGTTGAAATACCATGCCTGTATTCATACGCAGGTTAGCAATCTCCGCTTTTTTTGGTTTTTCTGTATCGACATAAATAGAATCTATTTTTACCAGACCGCTGGTCCGTCTAAAAGTTATTAGATTTAACTATTTATTGTGAAAGTACTTGACTAAATAAATACGAAATTATATACTTTTGAGAAAACACTACTAATTTTATAGGAATACTATTCTTATCAAGAGCGGTGGAGGGACTGGCCCTATGATACCCGGCAACCGACCGAAAGGCACGGTGCTAATTCCTGAAGGATTTACAATCCTAGAGATGAGATTGACTGCCTCTTTCTTTCTAGGAAGAGGCTTTTTATATCTATACTTCAGCAGTCATAAATAAATGGTTCTAATCGCCCTATTCTTTCGTAATAATTATTTTGAAAGGAGCCTCTTATGAAAAATCTAGATATTCTAACTGAACTCGCCCAACTGGGTAACAAATTAGATCCTACTGGTGCCGTGAGCTTCCCTATCTATCATTCTGCTACCTACGCACATCCGGAGCTCGGTAAAAGTACAGGATATGACTACTCGAGAACTGCCAACCCTACCCGGTCTGTATTAGAAAGTGCAATTGCCAACTTGGAACGAGGTTGTAAAGGTTTAGCTTTCGCTTCCGGGCTGGCTGGAATAACCACCGTGCTTTCCCTGTTCAAACAGGGAGATCACCTCATTGTTACCGAAGACCTATACGGAGGCACCTTTAGACTTTTTGAACAAATCTACAAAGAGTTCGGTATAAGTGCAACTTATGTTGATACAAGTGATAATGACCTTATTACCCAAGCAATCCTACCTACGACTAAGGCAATTTTTTGTGAAACCCCTACCAACCCTGTTATGCGTATAGCTGATATCAAGGGAATCTCCAAGATAGCACGCTTCCACGGCCTTTTGACTATTGTCGATAATACTTTCCTTACTCCATTCCTCCAAAGACCTTTAGAGCTGGGAGCAGATATAGTCGTTCACAGTGCCACGAAATATCTGGGCGGTCACAATGATGTGGTGGCTGGCCTAGTAGTTACTAACAGTGAAATTTTAGCGGAAAGATTGAGTTTTCTCCAAAATGCTCTAGGTACTATCCTAGGCCCTCAGGACTGTTGGCTTCTTCTTAGGGGCTTAAAGACCTTAGGCCTTCGGATGGAACGGCAGCAGCAGAATTCTATCGTCATCGCCGCTTGGCTTTCTAACCATCCCCTCGTAGATCAAGTATTTTATCCAGGCCTACCTCATCACCCTGGTTATGAAGTTCAGCATGCTCAAGCTGCTGGACCCGGTGCGATTATCTCTTTCTCTTTAAAAAACAAGGATGATATAACAAAAGTACTGAAAAAAGTAAAACTTATTTCTTTCGCCGAAAGCCTCGGCGGAGTTGAAAGTCTGATAACCTATCCTTTTATTCAAACTCACGCTGATATTCCTCAAGAAACAAGAGAAAAAATAGGAATCAACGAGAGAGTGCTTAGACTCTCCGTTGGAATCGAAAGCATCCAAGATCTCCTTGAAGACCTTAATCAGGCTCTGGAAAGCTGATCTTGTTTGCTTAATTACTTAACAAATGTTAGAAAGGATTTTTAGATATGAAACAAGATTATCATGATTTTAATACCCTTCTCCTTCATGGTTCAAGTGACCGCGACCCGCTGACCGGGGGTCTGAGTACTCCTATCTATCAAGTTTCAACTTTTCATAGGGATTCAGATAAGCCATCAAAATATGATTACTCACGCTCGGCAAACCCTACCCGTGATGTTTTGGAAGACCATATCGCCCAGCTGGAAATGGGAATTCAGGGGTTTGCCTTCTCTTCAGGTATGGCTGCTATAAGTACAATACTACTTCTTTTCTCTCCAGGGGATCATCTGGTGGTCTCCAAAGATATCTATGGAGGTGCCTATCGCCTTTTTACTCAGGTTTTCAATCAGTGGCAATTAGAAGTAGACTTCGTCGATATCACCAATACCGAAGAAATTAAAACCGCTATCAAAGATAATACGAAAGGAATCTATTTCGAAATCCTTTCTAATCCTTTTCTTAGAGTTGCCGACCTCAAAACAATCGTCGATATCTGTAAACAAAATAATCTGGTAAGTATTGTCGATAATACATTTTTACCGCCATATTATTGCCGCCCCCTAGAATTCGGTGCAGATATCGTACTCCATAGTGCTACTAAATTCCTTAACGGACATAGCGATGTTATTGCCGGAGTCTCAGCAGTTAACTGTCCAAACCTAGCCAAAAGATTAGCATTCTTGCAAAATGCCATAGGTGCCGTACTCGGACCCCAAGATTCATGGCTTCTCTTAAGAGGAATGAAAACACTCGGTATACGTCTGGAAAGACAGACCAAAAGTGCCGAAGAAATAGCAAAATGGCTGTCTGAACAGCCGTGGATAAAGAAATTATATTATTCTGGATTAGCGAGTCATCCCGGGAAAGAAATCCTAGATAACATTTCGTCAGGACCAGGTATGATAATCACCTTCGAAGTAAAAGATTCTGTAACAAAGGAGAACCTCATGAAAAAGCTCTCGCTTCCGGCTGTTGCAGTCAGTCTGGGTGCCGTAGAGAGCATACTCACTCACCCTGCCACTATGTCTCATGCCGGGATGCCAGAGGAAGTACGAGAAGCACAAGGAATAACAGATAGAATTTTCAGGTTTTCCGTAGGGTTAGAACATCCATTGGATCTTATGAATGACTTCTCAAATAGTATTTCATAAGGTTTTAAATGTCCAAAAAAAACGACTTAATAGTAAGTCGTAAAGAGGAAGATGTATATTTAAAGGAGTAAAAATACTTTCCTGATACTATAAGGCATTTTTACATCAGGGAATTGTTTGACCATCCCAGATTGGAAGAGCGGCAAAGATGATTAATGCTCGGAGAGCAAATCCTCCGATAAGTACTGAAATGTCAGTGCCTATCGTAAGATAAGAATGATGTCCTTTTTGGATAGTTGCTGCAGATTCCCCGGTTTTAACACTTGGTTCAGTAACAACCTGTTTCGCTGCTTGTATGAAGAGCAGATTCTGAATGATAAATACCACAACTGGAAATAAAAGTCCTAGCCCGATAAAGCATCCCCAGAATATTATTGCGTAAGTTCCGGATACAACCAGTGCTGCAGATTCCTGACCTGCCGGTCCGTTTGCCCCGGAAATCATCGTCCCAAGAAAGATAGCTACAATAATCAATTCTGCCCCAACCAGCAATATATGAGCTTCGCCCTCACGCCCTTCACCGAAGTCACCTTCATCAACCAGTGGAGTTAGAAGAGATGTAAGAGATAACCCGGTGGATAAAGCAGAAACCACGAATAGAATAGGCATGATTCCTGTGCTCCAGAAAGGAATAGCTTTAACAACAGCTAATAGAATACCTGTATAAGCTCCGGTCGCCAAAGCCAGAATTGCTCCAGCTAAGGTTAATCCTTGAGGTACGGGTTTGTTTCTAAGTGTCAAATAACCTTTGAAAAGCCCGACTATGATAAAGGCGGAGAGAATATACACACCCCAGGTCATCACAGAACTAAAATTGGAAAGAAGTCTAATTAGCAGCCAAGGCTTATGCAATCCTTGTCCAAGGTCGAACACCAAAAGTAATGTACCAAAGGCTACGATGGGTGCAGCGATATAATACCCTGCCTTGTTAAGCCTGGATTTCTTGCCTAACCATCCTTTTTCTGCTGCGAAGGAAGTTAGATAGGCTCCTGCTCCAAGTCCGCCCAAAAATAAATAGATTACTATTAACCAATGCCAATGCATTATTCAATTCCTCCTATGCTTTCGGAATAATCACCCAAGAAGGTATTGTTAATTCGGAGTTGGGCAATCCCGTAATTTGGGTAATCCCACCCTGGGTTTGTCTAAGCTTAGTGAGATTTCCATAGGTTAAAGCTCCTGTAGGACAAATTGATACACATGCAGGATTCTCCCCATTATCCTGAAGCTCATAACAGAAATGACATTTGGTGATTCTGCCTGTGTCATCACTGAATTGGGGTGCATGGTATGGACAAGCATACATACAATACTTACATCCTACACACTTGGTTGAATCATGAATGATAACTCCATCCTTTTCTCGCTTTGTATAGGCACTAACTGGGCACACGGTAACACAAGCCGGTTTATCACAATGATTACAGCTTATAGACAAAAAAGCCTTTGTCTTCTCGCTGGTTAAAACTCGGCGCCACTCTGCACCTTCTTCCCATTTATTGGCACTTTTGCAAGCCGCCTGACATGCTTTGCATCCAATACACTTTTTCTGATCATACATAAAGCCTACCTGACTGGGGTTACTGGGTGCATCTTTTACAGTGTCTGCTTTTACCATCCGACCAGGGAATATCCCCAAAGCCAGCGCGGCAGATGCCACAGCGCTGACTTTTATTACTTTACGACGACTAATCAACATGCTTTTTGAATTATCCACTTATTAGGAATCTCCTTCCTTCTCCTCAAATAATTCGGCCGTTTTCGTTGCTTGAAGTCATCAACAAGTCGTTAATTGTTGGGGTTACGCCCCAACAATTAACGGATTATTAATAGATTGTATTGTAGTTATGCCTTTTTCACTTGACAAAGTCCTTCTTTGAAAGCAGGGAAACCGAGAATTGGATCAAAATGCCTTGGTACGATTAGATTGATATTCGCCTTGGCCCATCCATGGTAAACATCAATCACACCAGGCATCACTATATTGGTTATACCAGCTGTCATTATTACAGAGCCATGCTGCGTACTTATTTCTACTGAATCACCCTTTTTAAGGCCGCGCTCTTCAGCATCTTTGGGATTTAAGAATACGACTGGCTCAGGCATAAATTGGTTAAGCCAAGGTAGATCACGCAATTTACTATGGGTATAGAAAGGCAAACGTGCACCAGTATTTAAGATCAGTGGATACTCTTTGGCTAAATCAGGTGTAGTGACAGGACTTTCTAACGGCTCTTTATATACAGGCAGGGCGTCAAATCCATGCTTTTCACAGAGACTTGAAGTAAATTCCATTTTGCCACTTGGGGTTTGGAAACCAGGCTTACCATCTTTGCGCAGTAATCCCAATTCATATTTTTTGAATTTAGGCGGCCCTTCTGTGGGGATATTGAAACCTTCTGGATGGGCTCTGAGATCATCAATCGTAACAGGAACATTTAAGGTACGCAATACTTCTTTAATGCCCTCTTCTTCGCATTTTTCGCCACCGCCCCAGAATTCTTTTGTAAAGCCTAAAGCATTACCGATTTCAAAGCAGGTTCTCCAGTCCGAACGAGCTTCTCCCGCAGGCTCAACAATGGGCTCTCTCAGATAAATTGTCCTGCCGAAATTACCTAGAGCAGCCATTCTTTCGTAACACATAGCCGCTGGTAACACCATATCCATAAAGTTATGCGTCCATGGGCGGATATAATAGTCAGCAGCCACTGAGAAGTCCATTTTTTCTATGGCTTTTTGGTACAGTTGTGACTGCGGCCACATCATGGCATTGCCACCGACCATAACCATTGCTCTGATGGCTCCAGTATCTACATACTCAACTAGGCGATTTGCTTGGATGGTATTCTCGATTTCAGCCCAGACGGGAAAATAATCAGTATCTACGCGTTTGTCTTTAATTTTCGGGAATAAATCGGCTTCCCTTAAAAAAGCAGTGGTGGCTGAATCGTTAAAGCTAATTGACTCAGTAGGCATGGTAACGGCACCCTCTACATCATAATTGCCAACCAACCCAATTAAGCTCACAATAGCACGATGGTTATTGTGAGAATTAGAAGAATGAGCTGTCCCGCATGCACTGCCAATCCAAGTACTGGGACGGTCGGTAGCCCATAATATAGCGGCTTCCTCAATTAGACTGGCTGGAACACGCGTAATTTCTTCTACTTTTTCGGGAGTAAATTCCTTGACATATTCTGCATATTCCTCAAAACCATGCGTCCAATTCTCTACGAACTCTTTGTCATAGAGGCCGTCACGGATTATAACATGAGCAAAGCCCAAAGCTAAGGCACCATCACTTCCAGGACGTAATTGCAGATGAATATCGGCAAGAGAGCTTACTGTAGGTGTCACTTTAGGATCTACGACAATAAACTTAACCCCTTTTTCCTTAGATGCCAGTAGCTTATGGAAACCATAAGGCCCGGAATGAGCAGGGTTACTACTCCAAATCAAACAAACTTTTGTTTTATCTGAAGGAGCACTACCCATAGTAGGACGGCCGTAAACTATCTGAGTAGTTAATTGGGGAGCTTTGGCACAGGTAGAACTCTCGCAACCATAATTAGGGGAACCAAAAGTATAGGCTAAGCGTCGAATTGCCGGACGGCCTTCTTTAGGGTCACCAGCGTAGAACATGACTTTTTCTGCACCATATTCCTTTTTGATTTTATTTAAGTTTTCTGCGATAGTCTTAAGTGCTTCATCCCACGTGATTCTTTCCCAACCTGGATCTGAAGATCCCTTAGGCGTTGTTCTTTTCATCGGGTAGAGCAAGCGATGTGGATCATACAGCTCTTGCAAGGAAGCAATCCCTTTGCTACACAAAGGAGAATTTGGATAATTTTCGCGAGATTCGACTTTAATAATCTTATTATCTTGAATAGTAGCTTTAACCCCGCATTTTGGCACGGTATTGCACATATCACAGAAAGAGTAGCCATAGGTCACTGGCGCATCGCTGTCAGCTGCAAGTACATTCTCAGGGAAAACGAAACTCCAAGGCTGAGCTACAAGTGTAGCTCCAGCTGCAGCGGAGCCCTTTAAAAAGTCACGTCTTGAAACCTTTCTGCCCATTTAACGACACCTCCCATAGCTCTTTGAGGAAACTTTTTTATGTTTAAAATGTTTTTTATTACTCATTATCATTGTCTCCTCCTTTGGAAGATTTTTTTCTGCTAATCCCGACTCCAACAGCTACTGCAGCGACACCAGCTACGGCTATGCCTGCAGGTACCGCATATTTTCCAACAGAACTCTTACTCTCTGCTGGTTTTGCTGAAGCGGATGCACTCATTACTGCCGCTAACGGTAGTAAGTCACGATCCATATTTTCCGGTATCACGTAGTAGATACTAGTTCCCTCTATGTTTATTGCATTATGACTTGCTATATATTTTGATATTTCACTTTCAGGATCTTCCACATCGCCAAAGATACGGCATTTTCCAGGACAATTATGAACACATGCTGGCTTAAGCCCTTCAGATATACGTTCATTGCAGAAAGTACATTTTTCCACGACTTTTAGGCGTTTTACACTCTCTTCCTCGTAAGGTGCAACTACACCAGGAAAACTTGTAATATCATCTTCTACCAGATGTCTTTGCTCATATGGACATTCATTAACGCATAATCCGCAACCAATACATTTTTCATAATCCACTAGTACAGTTCCGTTCTCGGTTTTGTAAGATGCCCCAGTTGGACAGATTTCTACGCAAGCTGGATTTTCACAATGCATGCATAAGGTTGAAAGAAACTTCTGGTTGGCTTTGGGATATTCCCCCCATTCCAAGACATTCACTGCGTTATAGTTAATACCAGGTCTTGTACCATTTTGCATTTTGCATGCAACAACACACCCGTAACAGCCAGCACATTTTGTCAGGTCAAAAAGCATTGCAAGTTTTGCCAAAATACTACCTCCCTTTATATAATCCCACTTTGAATTAATACCTTTTCCTAACTCCTTTCATCATTTATATTTCTGTGATAATTCTAACAAATTAAATTTTCAAAACATATATGCAGGGAACAATGCCGATATATAATGGTTACCAATAATAAAAAATAGCCAAGGCTAATAACGTTTTGTAGCCCTGACTTATTATCCTGTCAATGGGAAAGAAGGTATTGAGTATGAATGTGAAAAATGGTATATTAAAATCAACAAAAATTACCATTCTCCGAATATTTGATTGTCAATGTACTATATATATAATAAGCATTAGCACAGTCGGTTAGGAGTAGTGATCGGACAATGAACAACTTTAATTCTATATTAACAACCAATCATCCACAAAGAGAATCAAAGTTTGCTGAATACGCACATCTGGGACAAACCCATAAGTTCTTTGAGGGAGAGACCATTGCTAAATGTTGCAAAAGTGATGACGATCTGTATTTGTACTATATCATTAGTGGAAGTATAAGGGTTCGATACCAACGAAGTGATGATACTTCAATAGAATTATTTTACCGTGATAAAGGGAATATTCTACAGGCAGAATATATTCAATTTGGTTCTATTTGCAATGATAAGTTGAAAATGCTTGCGAAACAGAATACAGTAGTATCAGCATTTTCAAAAAAACAGCTCTTTGAGCTATTACAAAATGATAAAGAATTATTTGATGAATTCCTCTATACGATACATTTAACCTATGCAACTTTGGGCCACCGTATCATCAATACTGCCCTTTTATCCTCAAGTGAAAAAATTCTTAACTGGCTGGGCAAACTTTGCTCAGTAAATGAACCAGATAAGCAGGGATATTATAAACTTCCTTGCGAACTTACTCAACAGCAAATAGCCGATTTATTATTTATCCATGTAACAACGTGCAATAAACTATTTTCTTTCTTGGAAAGAGATAATTTAGTTAAAAAAACGAAGAAGCACATTCTAGTTTACGATTGGCAAACACTCCAAGAATTCCTTGAAGATGAAAAGATACTATGTAGTGATACCAAAAATCTGAAAAAGATGAAAAAACACTATGTAATAAAGCCATAAGACTAGAAGGTAACAGGGTATATGATGAAGCACCCACAGCTTTACTATTCCATTAGGCTTTGGTCGCTTCATCTTTAAATCATTACTTCCCCAATTGACTTAGATCATAAGGCGTCTCTTGATAGACATAGTAATTCAACCAGTTCATAAACAATAGATAGGAGTGTCCCCGCCACGTGACCAAGGGATGATTATCCGGATTATCTCCGGGGTAATAATTTGCAGGAACTTCGATGTCCAAACCCTTGTCTATATCTCTTTGATACTCGCTTTGCAGTGTCAACGGATCATATTCCGGATGACCTGTGAGGAAAACTTGGCGTCCATCTTTCCTGGCTACTAGATATACACCTGCTATATCTGATTGAGCCAGGATTTCTAATTCTTTATGTTTAATAATATCCTTTTGACGAACTTCTGTATGACGGGAATGAGGAGCCGAGAACTCGTCATCGAACCCCCTTAGAAACTTGTTATTATCTTTATTAATGATTTTATGACGGAAGACTCCGAACATCTTCGAATGTAACTGATACTTAGGGATACCATAGTGATAATATAGTCCGGCTTGGGCACCCCAGCAAACATGCATGGTAGAATAGACATTATGCAAGCTCCACTCCATAATATCCTGTAGCTCTTGCCAATAATCTACTTCTGTGAATTCCAAAAGTTCTACAGGTGCCCCTGTAATAATAAGGCCGTCAAATTTTTGTTCTCTAACCTCTTCGAATGTCCTATAATACTTGGTTAAATACTCTCCTGGTGTATTGACGGGATTATGACTCTTTGGATGCAAGAGGGTAATCTCTATTTGTAAAGGAGAATTACTTAACAATCTGAGATATTGAGTTTCGGTAATTATTTTAGTTGGCATGATATTCAGGAAAGCTATATTCAAAGGTCTGATATCCTGCGCAAGTGCTCTATGCTCACCCATCACAAAAATGTTTTCTTGCTCCAGTAGTCCTTTGGCTGGAAGAGAGTCTGGTATTTTAATTGGCATATCTGTACCTCGCTAATTTATTTAAGCTTATTAACTGTTTTCTATATCTTTAAAGTCTCATTCATACTACCGCTACGATATCCTCTAAGATCTAGAACTACATATGTAAATCCTAGAAGCTTAAGTTCATCTGCCACTTTATCCATAAAGGCCACATCTGTGAATCTGCATCTTTCTTCGGGGGCAACCTCAATTCTGGCAATTTCTCCATGATGGCGCACTCTCACTTGCTTAAAACCAAGATTTAGCAGATATTGTTCAGCTTTGTCAATCATACTTAACTTTTCCTTGGTAATCTCCTGTCCATAAGGAATCCTCGATACCAGACAGGCGAAAGATGGTTTATCCCAAGTCGGGAGTCCAAATTCTTGAGACAATTCACGGATGTCTTCCTTGGTTAGGCTAGCATCAATGAGCGGACTCTTAATTCCTAACTCATTAAGAGCTTGCATTCCTGGGCGATAATCGTCGATATCATCCAGATTCGAACCATCTACAATATGCTGAACATCCAGTTGGGTAGCCAGACTCTTGATTCTGCCGAAGAGTTCCTTTTTACATATATAACATCTCTCCGGAGGATTTTGACAGAATTTTGGGTTATCCAGTTCACTGAAATTTATTATGTGTTGAGGGAGTCTTATCCTTCTACAAAAATCAACACTAATATTTAACTCTCTAACTGGATATATAGTTGAATTGACCGTTACCGGTATGGCGTTATCTCCCAATACATTATAGGCGACATGTAAGAGAAAAGTACTGTCTACTCCTCCTGAAAAAGCAATAATGACTTTCTCCATCCTCGACAAATTGTGCTTTAGAACATCTAATTTCTTATAATACTCTATTTCTCTCATTAATTAAATAACCTCATTTATCTTTTAATCTATATGGAATAATTATCGAATGAATTCTCTTGCATCTTCTGAGACTCCAGTATCAAATCTTCAATAGTATATGAATCAAGTACTTGAGTAATCGCATCCCTTAAATCTTCCCACACTATTTTGGTTACACAGGCTTCAGTTCGGGAACACTCACCTAGCTTATCCTCATTTACACAATCAACAGGTGCAAGCGGTCCTTCTAAAGCTCGTACGATGTCTCCAACCTTAATCAGTCTAGGTTCTTTAGCCAGGATATACCCTCCTTGAAAACCTCTTATACTCTTAATCAAACCATTCTGTTTTAAAGTTATAAGTAACTGCTCCAGATATCTTTCCGATAATTGTTGACGCCCAGCTATATTATTAATGGTGACAGGCCCTTCACCCTCATGAAGTGAGATATCTAGAACAGCCCTTAATCCATACCTTCCTTTTGTAGATATTTTCATCCTAATTCCTTCTTTCCTAATAAATCATTGATTACTTCTCCGGCTAACAACAAACCAACAACCGAGGGTACAAAAGAAATACTGCCAGGAATCTGTCTTTTTTTAGTACAATGTGCATCTCCACCTGGACAGATGCAATTACTGCGACAATCATCTACTAGGGGAAGCGGTTGTTGGGGAATCTCCGGAGAGTATACGACTTTAATCCCTTTTGTGATACCTTCTTTCTTGAGAAGTTTACGAACTGCTTTAGCAAGTGGACAGCCTGTTGTCAGTGAAATATCTGCCGCTCGAAAACCATAAGCATTCAACCTGTTACCTGCGCCCATACTAGAGACAAAAGAAATCTTCCGCTGATAACATTCCTTAGCAAGGCTGACTTTGCTTTTTACGGTATCTATGGCGTCCACTACATAATCAGGTTTATCACCTAAGAAGTAATTTGCATCTTGTTCAGAGTAGAAACTCTTGAATACTTGTACGTTTGCTTTAGGGTTAATATCTAGAATCCTCTTTTTCATCACTTCTACCTTAGACTTACCTATTGTGGAATGCAAAGCAAGTAATTGGCGATTGACATTCGTTAAACAGATATCATCAAAATCAATCAGATTAAAACTTCCGATACCGGCTCTGGCCAATGCTTCTACAGTAAACGAGCCAACCCCTCCCAGGCCGAATACAGAGACTCTACTGGCATTCAACTTAATTATAGCTTCTCTTCCTATAAGCAATTCGGTTCTTGAAAATTGGTCTTGCATATATACCTCATAAATATTTATTTGTTGGCTAACAAAATTGCATAACACACTATTTCTATCGACTTAGTAAAATACTACAATAGCTTTAAATTCTAGTCAACTGAACCTAAAAACATATTTTCTTCACAGATTGTCCAATATTTCTTCAAATTTATTCTTTATAATAAAGTTGCTCACACATATTCCCAAAGCCTATATAAAAAGTCTCAGGATTTTGTAAAAATTGTAGTATGTGATTAATAATCTCCTTACCTTATGTTGGACTCCTCGGAGTCCTTTTCTTTACTTAATTTTTACAGTTTATATATTTCTTAAACACTTTATGGTATAAATTGTTTAACTCTATATCCTAGTTAGTATTATTTAGCCAAGAAAGTTATCCTTAAAAAAGGTACAAAAGTAATAATTATGACGTCAGGTATATTAACTGCTTGTTATTCAAAATAATAGGCAAAGAAAGTATAACTTCTATAACAATCTGTTTTAATAACATTGGGGGTATAAACAACATGTCCAATAAAATCAGAATCCTAGTCGCTGAAGATGAATCTAAAATGAGAGATTTAATTTCTCTTTATCTTCGGAAAGAAAATTACGATGTCCTTGCTGTTGAAGATGGGCTCCAAGGATTAAACGAATTAGAAAAAGGAAATAATTTTGACCTCTATATCATTGACGTTATGATGCCTAAACTGGATGGCTTTGGTTTGAGCAAGGAAATCAGACAGTTTTCAGATAGCCCAATTATTTTCGTGACTGCCCGTGGAGAAGAGTATGAACGTCTGTTAGGTTTTGAACTAGGGGCAGATGATTATCTTACAAAACCTTTTAGCCCTAGAGAATTAATCGCCAGAGTAAAGGCCATTTTAAAAAGAACAAGCCCAGATAAAGAACAAAATCTAATAATCAACGAAGGAAATATCTACATTAATACTGCTGCCCGGGAAGTGCAAGTAGCTGGAGAAACAATTATCCTTACTCCTAAAGAATTTGACCTTCTCGTTTACCTAATTAGAAGTAAGGGCAAAGTATTATCCAGAGAGCAAATTACTGAACAAGTATGGGACTATGATTATTACGGTGATCAAAGGACTGTAGATACCCATATTAAGAAATTGAGAGATAAACTTGGAAAGGATAGTCAAGTTTTGATTAAAACCATTTGGGGCGTAGGATATAAGGTTGAGGTGACTCTGTAATGGTCTTTAGAGGAATTGTCCTTAAACTATGGTTAGCCATTATACTTTTACTCATTTTTATCTTAATCGCCCTCGGACTAGGCCTTTTTCAAGTAGTAGAGAATTTTTATTATTCCCAAATTACTACTAATCTTGTAAGCCAAGGACAAGAGATAATCAGGTTGTACCTATATGATAAAGATAATTTTCTAATTAACAATCAGATTGAGGATCTGTCCCGCATCTTAAATGTTCATTTCCTTATTGCAAATGAAAATGGGGTTATCCAAGTCTGTGATGAATTAACACATATGGCTCCTGGAGATATCATTAATGAATCAGAATTAGTGAATATTCTTAATGGTAACATCATTGCCAAGAGGGGATTTCATCATCACTTTGATACTCAAATGTTAACTATTGGTTTTCCCGTTCAAGTAAATGATCAAATAAATGAGGTTTTACTTCTTTATACTCCAGTTGCTCCCTTCAGCGAACAATTCAATTCTTTAAAACAGTTAATATATTGGTCATTGTTAGGTTCCATTGTTCTTGCTTCTATAATGGCATTTTTCCTTTCGAGGTCTCTATCCAAGCCCCTGATAAAGATGAATAAAGTTGCCTTGGGTCTAGCTAATGGTGACTTTAGTCAAAGAGTTACAGTCAAAAGCAATGATGAAATTGGTGTTCTAGGTGCTTCCTTAAATTATCTCTCCGAAGAACTTAAGAAAAGTATCACTGATCTTTCGTATGAAAAGGAGAAGATTGAAAGAATACTTTCCGGGATGTCTGACGGAGTAATAAGCTTTAATAAGCTAGGCAGAATAATCCACTATAATCCCCGTGCCAAAGAATTGCTAGATAATTGTCCAGATATCCAAGAAAATAATATCATTCAAGATTGCAAACATCTAACTCAATTAAGTAATCTTTATGATACTATTCTTCTTACCAAAGAGCCTATGCAAAGTAACTTGACAGTTGGAAGAAGGCTTTTAGTAGTTAAACTATCTCCTTTGGAGGATCAAGACACTGGTGACCTTACCGGCGTTATTGCTGTCTTGTATGATATAACAAAGGAACATAGACTTGAGGAGATGAGGAAAGAGTTTGTTGCTAACGTCTCGCATGAATTAAGAACTCCTATAAGTCTGATTCAAGGATATGCGGAAGCTTTAAATGACGAGATGGCAGATTCAGTTGAACAACAACGTGAGTTCATAAAGACCATTTCTGATGAATCTAAACATTTGAATAGAATGGTAGAAGATTTACTTGAATTATCTAGACTTCAAGCAGAAGTTACCTCTATTATCAAAGAAACAGTAGATATCAATGAATTAGTATCTAATATTAAACATAAATTCAAGAAAGAGCTGGTAGAACACTCTACTGAGTTTATTATTGAGGTTGATTCCCAAGCCAAGACAGTATGGGCGGATAGTTTCAGGTTGGAACAAATAATCATAAACCTTTTAAGTAATTCCTTACGCTATTCACAGGGCGGATTAGTTAATTTGAATACCAGAGCAGTACAGAACGGAGTAGAGATTATATTCAGTGATAACGGACAAGGGATATCGGAAGATGACTTACCCTTTATCTTTGAGAGGTTTTACCGTATTGAAAAGTCACGTAACAGAGAAAAAGGAGGCACCGGTTTAGGTCTATCAATAGTAAAGAATTTAGTTGAGGCTCATGGAGGTACAATCAATGCTCAAAGTAAACACGGCCAAGGCGTCTCATTCATTATGTATTTCCCGCAAACATCCGCCCCCGATAATAATTGCTAATGAGAAAATAACTTAACCTAAATAGAATTAAAATAAGTCATTAAGGGGGCAACCTATTGGTTGCCCCCTTAATGCTCACTGGCTTCACCCGTCTTGTAAAACCTGTTACTGAAAGTATAGTATGAAAAAATGTTTAGATTTTTATAGAAGTGTGAATAAAGTGTGAAAATTGTTTAATGGCAAAAAGTTTCACCAGTTTCCGCTGAATAAGAATCCATAATATCTTGCATTTCTTCAAAATCCTGTGCATTCATAGCTTCCAACATTTCGGGTGAGTTATGCATTTCTTGCATTACTTCTGAGTTGTGCATCTCTAGCATAGCAGAAGAATTCATAAACTCGTTGTGATCTTCAAAATTAAATCCATTCATATAATCCTGGATACCATTGGGTTTGTTAATTTCATTCTCTTCATTCGTTGTAGTGGCCGCAATAGACGGCAAAGCTACCAATGTAATTCCTAGAATTGCTACCCCAATAATTAAAATAAGTTTTCTTTTCAACATGTATATCGCCTCCTTCAAATTTAATTGGATTCTAGATTAAATATATCACCCATAATTGAAAAGACTTTTATGGGCTTGTGATAAAATTGTTAAGTTTCCACCGAGAATCACAGTTATTCTGGTTGTTCATAAATCAATCACAATTTCTTGTTAGTTTGAACAAACTTATTTTCTAGAATATATATAAACATCAGTTCCGAATGCAATAATATAGTCTGGTGTAATCAGAGGAGGTATATAATGCTTCAACATTTCAACCTTGGTGGTTTTCTTATCCACTCCTACGGTTTAATAGTAGCTTTGGCAATTCTACTAGGACTTGGAGTTGCCTATAGTCTGGCCAACCAGGATAAAGAATACCAAAATCATCTTATGGATGTCGTAATCTTTGGACTCTTTGGAGCAATTATTGGTGCCCGGATTTGGCAAGTATTCTTCTATGATTGGGGATATTATTCCGAGAATCTGCTCCAGACTGTAATGATTTGGAAAGGCGGATTATCCATTCAAGGGGGAATTGTGGGTGCAGTTATAGTCGGAGTCTTATACTCTAGAATTAAGAGGATAAATTTCTGGCGCTTAGCTGATATCGCTGCCCCAGGATTGATCTTTGGTCAAGCTATAGGCCGTATCGCTTGTTTTTTAAACGGAGATGCTTTTGGCAGCCCAACAGGATCAGACTTTGGAATTGTCTATCCTCCAGGCACCTATGCTTACGAAGTTTTTGGGAACCAACCTCTCTGGCCTGCGGAAATCTGGGAAGGACAAATAAATATAGTCATTTTTGCAGTGATACTCATACTTTCCAGATGGAAAAGTGTGCCCCAAGGAACGGTTTTCTTAGCTTATGTATCATTGTACTCTCTAAACCGTTTTGTCTTAGAATTTTTCAGAGGAGATGGAAGCAAATATTTGTTGGATCTCACATCCGGCCAGTGGACGAGCATATTTGTAATAGCAATATCACTTGTTGTAGGTTTTATTATTTTATTTCGCTCCAGAAAGGCACTTTCCGGAGAAAAAGAATAACCTCCGAAAAACTAAAAAGCTATTCAGTCCATCAAGCTGAATAGCTTTTTTCAGTAATATTTTTTCTTTATAACTAGTAAATTACAATAAAAACATAGGTAAGTGCTATTCCCATAACAGCTAAAGTGAAACCACCATATCTTAAACCTGCTTTAATTAATGGAATCTTTCTTTGATTTCTAACAAGATATTCTTCATTTTCCTTCTTTAAAACTTCAAACAAGATACTTGGCTTGATAAAGGCCAAGAGCCCTATTGCCACGTAGGTGCCAAACCCTGCGTAAACGAGAATATCCAAGTTTATGTTGCTGGCTATAAAAAGAGCGGCAACAGACAAAAACATCGAGATAATTACTATTTTCTCAAAAGTTGTTTTGCTTCTATCAAATACTGGTTTCATCTGATCCACCCCCCTACTATTTTGGGACTTGTCCTCCTATTATAAAGCATATTCTCCTAATATAGTGCAGGTAAATAACTCCATTCAAAACCAATAGAACAGGCTATCGCCTGTTCTACTTATAATCGAAATTTTATTTTGTGTCCTATCGTTAGTTAGAATGGCA
>Ga0209643_1001111_pt1 | contig 28890 bp, 31 predicted proteins | sample AutmiccBRH37_all_FD_187383 | JGI IMG/M metagenome (GOLD analysis project Ga0209643, IMG submission 187383) | Deep subsurface microbial communities from Mt. Terri, Switzerland - Autotrophic microbial communities BRH/37_all (SPAdes) (version 2) | ecosystem: Environmental > Aquatic > Deep... | reverse complement strand
TGATATCCCTTGGGCTAATAAAAGCTACTGACATTTCCGTTGCCTAGATTAAAGCTTTTTTTAAGTTTTTAAAGGGCTTAGTTCAGTGCGCCCTTTTTTACCGAATTTAAGTTTATTTTTCACGCTATCTCCTACTTTCTTAAAATTTATTTTTTAATCCAAATTTAGAGTTTTGCTGGAAAGAATACATTTTTGCGCATTGTTAAAATGATTTTGCGCTGCATTATAGGCGTTTACTCCATCACCGATTCTAATGAAGTGCAGAATCCAAATCAATAGGTACTATTACCTGTGGTTCTGTTAGAAATTTTGCATCTTCATTTTCTTTTGGATTGAAGTTTTTTTCCGAACAGGCTGCCAAGGTCATTAGTAAGCTTAAGATTAAAATTGCCATTAATAGTTTTTTATACACATATATCCCTCCGGTTCTATATAAAAGAGACGAAATTAAATTAAAAATATTCCCAGGGATCATATGTGTTGGTTTACTCTGTTCATTTATTTAAGGCTTCCATAAGGGACTTTTTAAAGCCTTCAATGTAATTTATATTTATTTCTCCCATTATACATGCCTGAGCCCAGTTTCTCTCAATTAGATAATAGCTATTAAAGCTTAATAGATACCCCTTCTCTCCCATTATCTGACCGAATTTTTTCGAGCAAAGACCTAATGGAAGAGCAAAGGTGATTACTGCAGGAGATGAATATTGTTCCGGGATAATAACTTTAAGTCCTAAAGACAATAGTTCTTGTCTTAAAAATGATGAGATAGCTTTTATTTTTGCAAATTTATCCTCCCTGCTTAAAAGCTCAATAGCCCTTTTTAATGCATAAACAGAATTTGTGGGGATGGTAAATGGAATTCCATTTTTCGAGTTATAGTAACCTATATCAAAATAAAGTGGTATATTTTCAGATGGTTTAATGTCATGGTTATAGAAAACCAATGCAAGGCCTGCATAGCCACCAACGGCCTTTCCACTAGTGCCTGAAGCAAGATAAATATTAGACAGGTTAAGGGGTATGGTACCAATAGAGCTTATACAATCAAGGCACAGCTTAATCCCACGTTCTGAAGAAACCTCTTCTAACATACTCAAATCATTTAGTGCTCCCGTCGATGTTTCACAGTGAACTGTCCATAGCCAGGAACACTCAGGAAGCTCATTATCTAAAAACTCTACAATTTCTTTTCTTGTAAAAACTTCTCCCCACTCTTTTTTAAAGAGCTTAAAATCAAGCCCATGCCTGTCTGCAATTTTTACAAGCCTTTCGCCAAATTCACCACATGCAAGTATCAATCCTGTTCCTTTGATATCTGATAGCTGAGCGGCAACAGCCTCATTTGCAAGGGTACCTGAGCCTGTAAAGATTTCCACTTTACTTGAACTAACATATTTACAAAGCAAGTTTTTAGCGATATTAAAATCATTAATAAAACTTTCTCCTCTATGGGAAACAGCGGGCTTTTCAAACTCTTTTATTACCTCAGCATGTAGTTCAACGGGGCCGGGTAATAAATTAACTATTTGTCTCTCTTTTTCTCCCGTTTCAATTCTGTTAAGTAATTTTCCAAGGCCCATCTCAAGCTTTTCAACATTTATATACATTGGCTGATAAAAAGCTCCTTCCTTCCCCACGAGATGATAGAAGGGAGCAAAGCCTATATGCTTGTACAGCTTTTGCTGTCTCGTAGTTCCAGAAATTATTGCATAATCATAGTTGTTTTCTCTGCAGTATTTAACCAAATTCTTAGCAAGATCATAAAAAGCATAACCTCGGCGATATTCCTTTTCAATTGTCAGAAGCCTTAATTCACAAATTTTTTTGTTTTCCGGAAGATATGAATTAAGATCAGGAATTTTAGAGTCAAGTGAAAATGGCCTATGACCTCTTACGGCAACCATACCTGCAAGCTTATGTCCATCCAAGGATATTATATAAGTATTTTCAGCATGGAACTTATCAACCAAGTAACCTCTTTCATTTATTTCATGTTGGGGAATTTCCTCAACAAAGGTTTTGTAGTTTAGTCTGTGAATTAGGTCAAACTCAATCTCATTGTCAGCAATTTTTACTGTATAGCCTGTTTTATTAGTCAAATTTCCCACCTCAGCATAATTATTTAGTAATCCCAAAGAACTTATTTATATTTTCTCTGTGCCTTAGAATAATGATAGCTGCAAAAAGTAACATTGCAAAGACCTCACTACCTGGATAACCCAGGAAAAGGATTATTAAAGGAAATAGTAAAATAGAAATGAGTCCACTAATAGTGAATCTTCGAATGATTATAAAAATAGGTATAAAAGTTATACCCATAATTATAGTAAACAAATAATTATAGGCAGTAACTGTGCCAACAAAGGTAGCAACTCCTTTACCTCCCTTAAAGTTAAGCTGTAAAGGAAATATGTGACCTAGAATTACAGCAAGCATCGCTATTATTAATCCTGTATTACTCAACCCAAAGTACCTTCCTAAAGCTACTACGAGCACACCCTTTAAGGAATCAATAAGTAAAACAACTATAAAGCCTTGCTTCCCAAGAACTCTTCCGCTATTTAGAGCCCCAAGGTTTCCGCTGCCATATTTTCGTAAATCCTTATTCCTAAAAAGGGTACCATAGTAATATGCTCCACTGAAGCAACCTATTAAATATGATATAAGGGTAATAACCATTTACACACCTTCCATAAACAAAATAATTTCTATATTCATATATGTTCTATGATATCATCTCTTAATTATTTTATATATGTTCTTTCTAATTGATAAAATGGTAGAGGCAGTTAAAGTTGCCGCATGGTAAAGAAGGTAAGGAGTAGATACTTAGGGACAGGATGTTTATAGGTTCTAGGAATTGGGTAAAAATTAATTAGTTAATTATGCGAGGAGGAGTTAGTTGTGAAAAAAATTTTAGTTCCAGTAGACGGTTCCGAGCTTTCTTTAAATGTTTTAGATCTAGCCTTGGATCTAGCTAAAGCTCAGGAAAGCCAGATTACACTTTTAACTGTTGTTGTCCCTGAGACTTTGCATTACTACGGGGAGTTTATCAATTTTGAGCAATCCAAAGAAATAGTAGATGCTCAGAGAACCATGCATGAGGAATCCAAAAAAAATGCTACTAAAATGTTGGATGCCCTGGCGAAAAAAGTTGAGGAAAGCAATATTACATTAGAAAAGTTTGTTAAATCAGGCAATCCAGCAGAGCAAATCTTGGCAATGGCGGAATCAGGATATGATTTGATTGTTATTGGCAACCGGGGCTTTTCACCTGCCAAAAAGTTTTTCCTTGGTTCTGTAAGCCAACGTGTTCTTGCCGAAGCCAATTGCCCAGTATTAGTAGCTAGAAAATAGTAAAGAATATATTAGAGAAGGTCATGTTTTTTATCTGGCATATTAAAATGGGAGGCCAATGAAATGATGAATCCGTATCGTTGTGAAATCTGTGGAGAAACTTATGTTGGTTCTGTACCGGCTGAACGTTGTCCCTTTTGTGGCGTGGCTGGTAAATATCTTATGCCGGCAGCTGAATGGATGAAATGGGGCAAGGTTGAGATGTGTGAACAAAGCTATAAGGATTGTCAAGAGGCACTAGCTTTAGAAATGTCTAACTATGCGTATTATAAATGTGCTACAGACAAGGCTGAAGGCCAGGTCACTGAAACAATTTTTAAGCGCTTTATGAAGCAGGAGTTAGAACATGCGGAGACTTTTGCCAAAGCTATGGGCATAGAATTACCAGCTATGCCGAAAGTAGATTGTGCTCTAGATGATGTGACTAACATGGAAGAATCAAATAAGCATGAAAATATGGCAATAAAGTTTTATATTGAGGCCGCTCGTAGAGCACCGGAGGCAAGGATCAAACAGATTTTTAGAGCTTTTGCGGAAGTAGAGAATGAGCATTTGATAACATTAAATTTGTATAAATAAGCCAAGGTACAAAAAGAGAGCCCTTTGGAAAGCGGTCAAATTATTGACCGCTTTTTAATCTAATAATAAGAAGTTCTTAAGGTGCACACACAATATCATTACTAAAAAGCAAATAAAGCTTCTAATGGGGTAGAAAATCTAAAAATTGAAGAAGTAAAATGAAATTCTTATAAAATGGATATTATGATACCTCAAATGGAGGGTTTCTTGCGGAGAACCGCATTTTACCCCTTGCACTAGTATGTTATAATCATTATATTCATATTTGTTGTCCCGAGCTATAAAACCGAGGTGGCATATTTTGTTGGTAATTGGCTTAATCTTAGCATTCTCCTTAATATTATGGCAGGTTAAGAGGATGATACCCATAGGTTTTGCTGTAATCTGTGGAGGGTTGGTATTAGGAATATTTGCTGGTTTTGGTCCCCTGAAAATTGCCGAAACTATTCTTATTACTTTTACTCAACGTAATACTATCCAATTAATTGTTACCGTGGTCCTAATTAATATTTTAAGCTCAATGATGAAGTAATATGGGATTATGGATTTGATGGTGGAGTATTTAGAAAAGACCTTTAAAAGTATAGGAGCCCTCTTGTTCATAATCCCTTCCTTATTATCAACCTTTACAGCCTCAGGTGCCGCTATTATAGCTGCACCTATTATTGATAGTTTAGGTGATAAAGCGGGAATAGGTTCAGCTAAAAAAGCAGCTATTAATCTTTACATACGACATGCTTGGTATTTCGTATTGCCCGTTTCAGTAAGTCTAATAAATGCTTCCCTTATAAGTAATATCCCTATTAATCAATTTGTCGCCGCACAAGCACCCGTATCTATAATATGTCTGGCTACAGCCTACTTTGTTTATTTGCATCCGTTAAAAAATATTACTAAGCTTAAAAGTGGAAAAATGGAAAATGAAAAACCAGAGGAGAAGGCTGCTTTCAAGGCTTTTCTTTATTCTTCCCCCATTCTTTTGTGTGTATTACTTGTTTTCTGGTTACCATCTTATATTGCTTTATTCGTGGGCTGCATCCTCGCATATTTTATTCGGGCAAAAGAAAGCACTTTCATTAATATTGTTTTTAACAAAAGGGGCTGGCCTCTAATCCTTGCTGCGGTAGGGGTTATGATTTTTAAAAATTTCATAGAAAATATTCCGCAATTAAAGTTACTATTAGAACAGATTTTGAATTTAGGGATACCTCTGGAAGTGATAATTATCTTAATGACTATCATTACTAGCTATGTGGCAGCCAATTTAATGGTGGTAATAGGGTTAATGTATCCTTTGATTCTACCAATTGTTCCACAGGAACAATTGGTACCTACTGCAACACTAATTTACACTATTGGTTATTCTACCTATTTTATTTCTCCTATCCATCTTTGCCAAGCTCTGACCAATGAATACTTTGGAGTAGTGATGAGAGACTTATATAGAGAGTATAAAATAACCGTACCAGTTATGTATGTTGCGAGTTTAATAACTTATTTGCTGATTAGATAATGGGTTCATTTGAACCTAAATTATATTTATGAGGAGGAACGGAGATGAATTTTAAATTTGCCCATAATAATTTTAACGTTTTGGATTTGGAAAAAAGCCTCAGCTTCTACAAAGAAGCACTTAATCTTAAAGAGGTAAGGAGAAAAGAAGCACAGGATGGTAGCTTTATTTTAGTTTTTCTAGGTGATGGGATTACTCCCCATACATTAGAATTAACCTGGCTCAGCGACAGAACTGAAAAATATAATTTGGGCGAAAATGAGATACATTTAGCTTTAATAGCCGATGACTTTGCTAAGGCATATGAACACCATAAGAAAATGGGTTGTATCTGTTATGAAAATAAAAATATGGGAATTTACTTTATAGCAGATCCAGACGGTTACTGGATAGAGATATTGCCTAAAAGGGAATAGTTTATTAAAATAATGGTATAAATAACAATAAAAACTATTACACAAAGTCAGCGACTCTCGATGGGTCGCTGATTCTATGTAATATCAGATAATTTATCAATAATAGGGGGTAGGTTTATGGGCAAATTAGCTGGAAGTGGCTGTGAAATGCTGGTTCCTTTTTGTGAAAGAAAGCCTCTCAAAGAAATTGAGCGAAATATTATTACTAAGTTTAGATATCCTATTTGGTCTAAATTTCTCAAGGCAAACACCGACTTTCAGTTTGTTAGTGAAGGCGACAAAGTTGCTGTAGCAGTATCGGGTGGAAAGGATAGCCTTTTAATGGCAAAACTATTTCAAGAAATGCAGTGCCATGGGCGTGTAAAATTTGAAGTGGAGTTTATTGCCATGGATCCCGGCTACCATGATAAAGTGAAGGAATTACTGATTAGTAACTGTGCATACCTAAATATCCCTATTACTTTATTCGAATCCAAAATTTTTGAGATTGCCGATAATATTGCTGGTGATTATCCATGCTATATGTGTGCCAAGATGCGTAGGGGAGCACTATATTCAAAAGCCCTTGAATTGGGCTGCAATAAGCTGGCCTTGGGGCATCATTTTGATGATGTTATTGAAACAACACTATTAAATTTATTTTGCGCAGGGAGCGTAAAGACTATGATGCCAAAGCTAAAAGCCAAAAATTTTAAAGGAATAGAGCTTATAAGACCTATGTATTATATTGAGGAGTCAAGTATTGAAAAGTTTACCCGGGAAAGTGGTATTAGCCCCATGAATTGTGCATGTATGATAGCTGCTAAAAAGACCGGAAATAAACGATATGAAATTAAAAGCTTAATCAAAGAGTTAAAGATTAATTTTCAGCAGATTGAAAAATCCATTTTCAGAGCAGCCCAGAATGTCCAGCTAGATTGCATCTTAGGCTGGAAAAAAGAAGGAGTGGCCCATTCCTTCCTAGACTTTTATGATGAGGAATAATGCTTAACTAAAGCGGTCAAGTAATTGGCCGCTTTTTTGTTTATGATAATCTTAAGAAGTTCTTAAGATTATCATAAACAATATCTTAAGATTCAGCTGATATCATTACCTTAAAGTAAAAAAAAGGGTGTGATATAATTTGTACAAATCAATATATTGGGGTGGTACTTCTTGAATATATTAGTCTGTGATGATGACAAGGAAATATTAGAGGCGATAACAATTTATTTAAACAGCGAAGGATATCAAGTATCGAAAGCTTCTAATGGAATTGAGGCTCTTAAAATTGTGGAAGAAAATGAAGTACATCTTATTATAATGGATATAATGATGCCTCAAATGGATGGTTTAAGAGCTACCATAAAACTAAGAGAGAAAAATAACATTCCGGTCATAATGCTCTCCGCCAAGGGTGAGGATACTGACAAGATAATGGGATTAAATATGGGGGCTGATGATTATATAACTAAGCCCTTTAATCCATTGGAATTAATAGCCAGGGTTAAATCCCAATTGAGAAGATATACAACATTTGGCAGCATGGAGACAAAAAGCAATGTCTTTAAATCAGGGGGACTAGTAATAGATGATGAGAGTAAGATTATAACTGTTGATGGTGAAGAGGTTAAGCTTACTCCGGTGCAATACAAGATATTGAAGTTCTTGACCGCAAATGCGGGCAGAGTATTTTCCATTGATGAAATATATGAAAGGGTATGGGAGGAAACTGCCTTCAACCCTGAAAATACAGTATCAGTCCACATAAGGAAAATAAGAGAAAAGATTGAGATAAATCCTAAAGAGCCAAAATACTTGAAGGTGGTGTGGGGAATTGGATATAAGGTCGAAAAACTTTAGCCATTCATTAATAACGAAAGTTATTGTATTTATAATTACTATTGTGTGCTTTACTGGTGCAATAACATTGTTTTTAAATATAGCAGGATTATATGGCGGTGATTTTGATCCTGCTTTTGAAAAAGATTATTATCTTAGCAAGGACTTTATGCAAGAGAGCAGCCAAATAGCTCAAACATTAAAAAACTTGACGGAGTTTAAGGGTGAAGAACAAATTTTAAATGGAGAAACAATAACAGAAGAAGAGATTGGTAGGGTAAAGGAGCGTTTATTCACACAGTTTGAGCGCGATTATATGGGTTATAACGACAAATTATCCTTTGAGGAAAATTATCGGAAATTTGAAGAAGTATATAGAGATAAAATTGGTAAGATTAGGGACAATTTAATTACCGAAGATTTAAAACAATATAATTTATCTTTAAAAAGATTAGGAGAATATAAAGGATTGATTTATTATGCAGGTTATGGTGAAAATGTATTAACCAATAGTCCCAACCGGGATAAGGATTTCTTTAAATCCTATCCTTCCTATCTGATATTTGATAAAACTGAAGAAACAGTATACCCAAAGGAGATTAAAGAAAACCGCTATTATTTCTGGATTAAGCCATATATTGATGGATTGACCCAAGAAAGCAATGCTTTGTATATTGCTTTTACCGATGAGTTTCTAAGCCCTAGAATTGAAGGATGGGAAAATAATAAGGCATTTATAACTAATAGTATCTATCAAATAATTGGTTTTATAGGAGGGTTAGGGTTAGCTTTTATTTACCTGCTAATAATCATAGGCAGAAAATCCTTTGGCGATAAAGACGTTCGGCTAAACTTTGTTGATAAACTCTATAATGATTTCAACATAGTAATGTGCATTTCTCTAATATTCTTATGGTTTGTGTCTATGAGTTTTATCTTGTTTCAAAATGGAATTTCTCAAGCTGTCTTTCCAATTACATTTTCAATAGGCACTTTGGGGTTAATATTAGTGCTATCCCTAGTAAAACACATAAAAAGTGGGACGCTTATTAAGCATTCATTTATCTATACCATATTTCGTAAGCTCTTTAATTTTATAAAGGAGATTTATGATAGCGGCAGTATTGGAATGAAAGTAGCTTTAATAGTTATTGGATACCCAGCAATTGTTGCTGTAACATTCTTTATTTTCCCTATAACTATAGGGGCAGCAGTATGGCTGGCTTTTAAGAAGGTCAAGGACTATAAGGCAATAAAAGAAGGCGTTGAGAAAGTAAAGAAAGGAGATCTCCATCATAAAATAAATGTGACCGGCAAGGGAGAGTTAGCCAAATTGGCGGATGATATCAATAGCATTACTGATGGATTAAATAAAGCGGTTGCCAATGAACTTAGAAGTGGAAGGTTAAAAACCGAATTAATCACTAATGTATCCCACGATATACGGACACCGTTAACATCTATTATCACTTATGTTGATTTACTGAAAAATGAAAAGGACCGGACAAAAACAGAAGGCTATATAAATATTATAGATCAGAAGGCCCAGAGATTAAAAATACTTACCGATGATTTATTTGAAGCCTCTAAGGCTTCGAGTGGTAATATACCTGTAAACTATGAAAAAATAGAAGTGATTGCTTTAATAACCCAGGGGTTAGGAGAACTTGATGATAAAGTACAAGAAGCCAAGTTAGAATTTAGGATCAACCATCCGAAAGAGAAAGTATATATTAAAGCAGACGGTAAATTACTTTGGAGGGCCATAGAAAACTTACTATCGAATATATTTAAATATGCCTTAAAGGGATCAAGGGTTTATATAAATATTGAGGACCTGGGAACTGAAGTAAAGCTAATAATTAAAAATATTTCAGCCTATGAATTAAATATTTCCCCCGATGACCTTATGGAGCGTTTTACAAGGGGCGATGAGTCTAGAAGCAGTCAAGGCAGTGGATTAGGTTTATCTATTGCTAAAAGCTTGATCGAGATTCAAAAAGGGAGCTTTAATATAGAAATAGATGGAGATTTATTTAAGGTGATTATCCGAATTCCCAAGTAAAGGAAATGGAAAAATTAGTAAAAAAGTAACCAAGGACGCTAAGTTCTTGGTTACTTTTTTGTATAATAAGAAAATGTAATATTATCTAATTTGAAAATGGGAAAAGGTTTCTGAGGTTATAGATCGAATAATAACATAATATGGTGATTATTGCATATTTAAGCAATAAAACCATTTTTAAAAGAAAATTCTACATTGGAGGAATGAATTATGAAAGTTAAAGTGATAGTTATTTTATTAATGGTTATTTTATTATTACCTAGTGCTGCTTTCGCAAGTTTTGATGAATACGGTTATAATGCAGAGGCCAATATCTTTAATGGAACCCTTGAAAATTGGGATAATTTTATTTTTGGTAATCCGGCTAGCCCCTATGACCAAAATGGGACTGATGTTGAATTTTTAGTACGGAAATGGAGCAAGGGTTTTGATAATGCCATGTTTAATGGCCAACCTTGGGTAGATGGTGCATGGCAACAGGCCCATATGTATACATACCTTTCGGGAGAACAATTAGGCTGGACCCATAATACTATGTTTAAAATGGTATACTCATCTAAACCCATTACAGGGGCTCTAGAAATACCTATTACCGAAAATGTGAGTTTGTGGTTAATTCAGTATAAAGAGTGGTTTATTGACCCCATTGGTAATGAAATTGAAATTACGGATAGTTTAAATATCAAAGCAATACCACCTTCTCTAGGCGATGGTAAATACTAAATAAAAACTCTGTGTTATCCTACTAAATGCCAGACTAAGGGCATAATGTATTTTGCTAAGAAATAAAGGACAGCGGTCAGACCTAAAAACCAAAAGATATATTTATAGCCTGTTCGTGTTGTTTGCATAATACAAAATCACCTCCACTAGTATTTTTTGTTACACGAGCAAAAATATGCATATTTAAAATAAGTAAAGGAGCCTTGTCGGCTCCTTTGCTTATTTTTTTTGTAAAATTACTGCGTTTAAACTAGATACCAGCCGCTTCGTGGATCGCTCTTTGGTGGTTTTCATTAACTTGAAAGTCCTTATGCTGACGACTATTTAAAAAATGAATATCACTGTGCCCGCTAAAATTGTTTTCGGTTCCAATTTTTTCGATTGAGTGGGGCATTGCACTAGCTGAAGCGGCAATTCTGTGGCCATTGACAAGCACAAGTACCGGACGTACAGACCAACTCCACTTTCCTCCCCATACCTCTTTCATAATTACTGCATCTTTAGCAGTGAGCGGCTCCACATCGGCGTGGGCTGCTCCATATGAACGGGTAACCTGCCAGCTCTTTTTAGTTTGGAAATCTACCACTGTTGCTACAGAACCTAGGGGCCATACATATTGAGCCTCTGTCCACCAATCTAACAATTCTCCATGCTCTGCACTAACAGTTGGCTTAACAAGGATATTATGTACAGGTATTTTAAGCTCTTGACCTAAAAAGAGTATGGAATTTTCCTTTAGACCATTTGCTTCAAGTAGTTCAGGCATGGGAATGCCATACTTGATACTTAATAACCATGCTGTATCACCGTTTTGTACCTTATGAAATATTTGTGTAGCATCTTTAACGGAATTAGGAGCGGAAAGAGAATTAGCATTGGGCAGTTTTATTATTTGATCCACGTAAATAATAGATTTCTCATTAAGTCCATTCAAAATCATAACCTGGTCTAAAGGAACACCCAAGCGCTGGCTAATGAACCATAATGAATCTCCCCTCAACACAGAGTACAATTCATAATGATCGTTAGTTTCAGAATTAATCTCCTGCGCAAAAACTAATGTGGAGCAAGACAAAAGTAAAAGCAATGTAATAAACCCTGAAATAATCAATTTTTTCTTTGACATGAAAACCTCCTTTCATTAATATATTCGAAATACAGTGACAAATTTCGACGAATTATTTTAGGTTTGTTTTATGTAATGATTTCCAAAACAATTGTTTGGGTATTTACGATTATGCTTCTTGTGGTTAAAATAAGAAGGTCAGGGAGGAGTTGTTATAATGAATGTTGCACAACAGTTGCAGGAAATAAATAGGGATAAACTTAGTAAGGATTTTTGGAACGCAGTAGCTGACAGTTTGCCAATTATGCTAGGCGTAGTACCCTTTGGCATTACCTATGGTGTAATGGGTATAGCCATTGGACTTTCCCTGTGGGAGATTCTTTTAATGTCGTTACTTGTTTTTGCTGGTGCTGCCCAGTTTGTGACTATTTCCATGTTAGGGGCGGGTATTACCAGCTTTGGGGTAATAGTTTTTACCACTCTTTTAGTAAATTTGCGGCATTTAATAATGGGGGCATCTTTAGCGCCTCGCATGATCAAAGAGCCCATGTGGCTCCAGGGCATACTAACCTTTGGTCTTACTGATGAGGCCTATGTGTTGGTCATTAACAAAATACAAAAAAGTGGATATAGTGTCTCTTACCATCTAGGGGCAACGCTAGCCCTTTATGTAGTGTGGGCAGCAGCTACCTTAGTTGGGGCTACCTTTACAAATTACATACCGGACCCCTTAGAATGGGGCTTGGACTTTGCGATACCGGCAACATTCCTAGTTATGTTAATTCCTCGTTTGAAGGATTTTGTTAGTTGGATTGTATTTTCTACAGCTGCTCTTGTCTCTGTTGCTGGCTTTCTTTATTTACCCGGGAAGTGGTATATTATTTTAGCTTGCATAATAGCCAGTGTTATCGGTGGTTTGATAGAAAGGAATGGAAAAAATGCGCAGTGAAATATTATTAATAATACTTGGTATGGCAGTTGTTACATATTCTACTAGAGTAGGGGCATTGGTCTTATTCCGTTTTACTGGTATTCCCTCCTGGCTGGAGGTTTGGCTAAAGCATGTGCCTACAGCAATATTAACAGCATTGATAATACCTGCAATAATTTTGCCTAAAGGAGCAATTGATTTGAGCCTTAGTAACCATTATTTATTAGCAGGTCTAACCACCGGTCTAACGGCCTATTTAAGTCGTAATGTCCTGGCTAGCATAGGATTGGGTTTGCTGGTAATGCTTTCACTAAAATGGTTTGGAGTATAAAAGAAATAAGAGATAGAAAAAACGCCCAAAATGTATTTTGGGCGTTTGTACATCATTATCTATTGTGGCTGTAATGACCTTCGTTGGGGGTTGGGGAAATTGTGCTGACCCATCTGTTGGTATAGTTGAAAAAGCCAACTATATAGGCAGCCTCTAGTATTTCATGGTCATTAAAGCCAACTTCCCTAAGTTTATCCACCTGCTTTGTATCAATTTCTCTGGGATATACAGTAGCAAAGTAGGCATAGTCACACAGAGCACGCTGCTTTTCAGTTAGCTTTGCACTGCGGTAATTGTAGGTGAGCTGGTCAACGAGAACAGGGTCACCGATAAGCCCCCTTAATATATCGCTGTGTGTTGTAAGACAGTAACAGCAGTTATTAGTTGCTGATACTACAAGCCCCAGCATTTCTTTATCTGCATTGTCCAAATAACAGGTTTCCGGAGTGAAAAGTGATGCCTTGAAATCCAGGAAACCTTTAAATTGTTGAGCATTAAGAGGTAGGACCTTAAAAAGGTTATTGATAAAGCCCCAGTTATCCATTTGAGAAGTTATGTACTTATCAAATAGCTCTTGAAGTTCCTGGGGGATTTCCGACGGGTCTGGCTTCCTAAGATACGATAACTGTTCCGAATTTGTTTCATCCATAATATTATCCCCTTTCCTAATAGAAAAAAAATGAACATTGTTAATTTATGTTAATATAAAAGCACCTTAATTTCAGGACTAAGGTGCTTTCGGGTCTAAAGTGTTGCTTTATGTACAAGAAACTCTTCTAATGTTAAACCATTCATTTTAATAAAGGTTGCATCTTCTATCCCTACATACCTAATGTGCCAAGGCTCATATTGATATCCTGTTATTTCAACTTTTGTTTGGGTGTATCTGATAATAAATCCAAACAAATGTGCATTTTCTTCTAACCATAAGCCCTCCGGAGTACTTCCGAAATTATTTACTAGCTTATAATTAACGGATTTTGAACTAACATCCATTGCTAAACCGGTCTGGTGTTCACTTTGACCAGGAAGAGCGCTGAAAGTATTTGCTTTTTCGAAGCCAGATCTTTGCACATTTCCTAAAAATATAGCCTTTTGCCTTTCGTATGATCTATAGCCTGAAACAGCATAAATAATATGACCATCTTCTTCAGCCTTAGCTATAAGTTCTTCTAAAGCTAATGCTGCATCTTTTCTCATATATTTTTTTTGGTCTTCACCCTCAAAAGAAAAATTAACATTTGGTATAATCAGATCCTCTGGTTTATATGAAGAGGGCAAATTGTTTTCTTTATTTACTAGTACCAGTAAATTATTGGGATTATCAATTATTTTCTTATTCTCATCATCAATTAATTTTAAAACCTCATCATAGACCAAATCTTCTTTAACCTCTTTCCCTTTTTCAGGTTCTATTATTATTGGCGGTTCGGAGGCTATAACCTCTAAAATTTCCTCTGGTCGGGGATCAATTGTTTCTGGTTCTATATTACTACTTAAAACCTCTTCCTGTCCAAAGCTAAATGCGATAATAATTACTACTACTAAAAGTAAAAGCCCTAGGATAATTTTTTTCACTTTATAATGGCCCCTTTATCTTGTCATTGTTTGATGTAATTCGACAAATAGAGGTCATTTCCTTTTATTTTTTTAGGGGTAATTTTATAAGATTTTAATAAGCTGTTTGAATAATTGGTAGATATTATGTATTAATAGTTCTGAAAAAATTAGTAAAACAAAATAATGCATTCCTGAATAGAATATATTGAGTATTTTCGAAAGGAGAGATAATATGTATAGACAATTTCCCTATATTAATCAATTTCAGCAATATGGACAACAGTTTTTTCCGCCCTTTTTTCCCCCTTTTCCGCAGCCGGGACAACAGCCTCAAATAGATTCGGGAACAGCGCTTAAAAACAGAACAGGAGCATTAAGAATTAATTTTTCTAGACGTTTTTTTAGAACTCCTACAGTAGTAGTTTCACCTTTGTGGAGAGGACAAAATGCTCAGGTAGCCTTTGTAGAGACAATAACAGATGTGTCTACTACAGGATTTACAGTAGTAAGTGATAATGCAGCTAATAATTATTATGTAAGCTGGATTGCTGTATTATAAGAACTAAAAATTATGTGCTAATCAAAAGAACCTCGGGGTGAGGTTCTTTTCGTTTAGGCTATTTTAGTTGTCCATGCTTCACAATTCCAAATATCAGTAACAATGTCATTATAAAATTCCGGCTCGTGGCAGATCAGAAGAATACTGCCTTTGTAGTTCTGTAAGGCCCTTTTAAGTTCTTCTTTAGCATCAACATCTAGGTGGTTTGTCGGTTCATCTAAAACCAGGAAATTGCTCTCATTGTTAATTAGTTTACATAAGCGGACCTTCGCTTGTTCTCCACCGCTCAAAACAACAATACTGCTTTCTATATGCTTGGTAGTGAGGCCGCATCTTGCCAGAGCAGCCCGCACTTCATGCTGATTCAGGGCCGGAAACTCGCTCCATACCTCCTCAAGACAGGTATTATTGTTGGCTCCCTTAACCTCTTGTTCAAAGTAACCGATATTTAAATAGTCGCCTAGCTCCACTTGGCCCGCTACAGATTTAATTTGCCCAAGAATGCTTCTTAGCAGGGTTGTTTTCCCAAGACCATTAGCCCCGATTAGGGCAATTTTCTGTCCCCTTTCCATGCTGAGATTTAAGGGTTTAGTCAAGGGCTCATCATAGCCAATAACCAAATCTTTAGTTTCAAAAATTAATTTACCAGAGGCTCTGGATTCTTTAAAATTGAACGAGGGCTTGGGTTTTTCTTTTATAAGCTCAATTCGCTCTATCTTGTCCAGTTTCTTTTGCCGTGACATTGCCATATTTCTGGTAGAAACCCTAGCCTTATTTCTGGCCACAAAATCCTCGAGATCTTCGATTTCCTGCTGCTGTCTTTTATAAGCCGACTCTAACTGCTGTTTCTTAGCTTCATGTATTTTTAAGAAGTCATCATAGGTGCCTACATAACGGGTAAGCTCCTGATTCTCTGCATGATAAATTAGATTAATAACACTATTTAAGAAGGTAATGTCATGGGAAATTAAAATAAAGGCATTTTCATATGCACGGAGATAAATCTTTAACCATTCAATGTGCTGTTCATCGAGATAGTTTGTAGGTTCATCTAAAAGAAGAATATCCGGCTTTTCCAATAACAGTTTTGCCAATAAAATCTTTGTTCTCTGACCGCCGCTTAGTTCCTGTATTTCCTTTTCTAAGCCTATCTCGGCTAATCCCAAGCCCCTGGCTACTTCTTCAACTTTTGCATCTATGATATAGAAGTCATTATGGGTTAGAATATCCTGAATTGTGCCCATATCCTCAAGCAATACCTCTAACTCCTCGGGCGTTGCTTCAGCCATTTTATCACAGATCTGGTTCATTTCGGTTTCTAGCTCAAAGAGATACCTGAAGGCGGTCTTTAAAACATCCCGAATTGTCATGCCGTTTTCTAAGGTTGTATGCTGATCTAGATAACCGACGCGGACCCGTTTGGCCCATTCAACTTGCCCCTCATCTGGTTCAAGCTTATCTGTTATAATACTCATAAAAGTGGATTTTCCTTCACCATTTGCTCCTATAAGTCCAATATGCTCGCCTTTTAGCAGTCTAAAAGATACATTATTAAAAATTGCCCTATCGCCAAAACCATGGCTGAGATTTTTTACGGTTAAAATACTCATTATCTGCTTCCTTTCAGAATATTGTTTATGGAAATTTTATTTAAAGGCTACTAAAAAGATTATATAAGATTCAGATTATATTTTAAAGTAAAACCAAAATCTTACAGTAAAAATTTATTTAGTAATTAATTACTTCCAACTATATATGAATCATTCCCAACATAAAAGTTAAAGCAAAAGAAATCAAATCTAAAACTAAGCACAGAACTGCTCAGTTTTTCCTTTACAACCTTCTCTATAAGCAGTACAATTATACATGAATACTTGAATGATTGTTCATGCATAGGAGGAGTTGACTTGGAAAAAGTAATATTGCTGGATGGCTTAGGTTGTGCTAATTGTGCGAATAAAATGGAAAATAATATTAAAGATTTAAAAGGGATCGAAGATGTTTCAATAGACTTTGTACACAGAAAATTATCATTTAGTTTAAAAGATATTAATAATTATCCGAATATTATTGAGGATGTTAAAAAAATAGTAAAACAAATTGAACCCCATGTTGAAGTGCGGGAGGAAGTAAAAAAGAGAGTCAAAAATAAAGTTGAGGTAAAAATGTTAGGGCTCCATTGTGCAAGTTGTGCCAATAAAATTGAAGATGGTGTTAAAAAAATAGAGGGTATAAAAGACTGTTATCTCGATTTTGCAAACAATATATTAATTATTTATGTTAATAGTATTGAAGAATTACCTAGAATTACAGATGAGGCAGTACAAATAATTAAAAAATATGAGCCCCATTTAGTTTTAGAAATTATGAAGGATGATAACGAAACCGAAGATAAAGGGGCTCAAGACTTTACTACTAAAAGGAAGTTAATAAAATTAGGTGTAGGTACGATTTTTTTTGCAATAGCTTTATTATTTAATTTTGCATTGCCTATTAAATTAAGTATTTTCTTACTAAGCTACTTTCTTATCGGTGGTGATGTTCTAACCAAAGCAATAAAAAACATTTTGCGTGGTCAGATTTTTGATGAGAACTTTCTGATGACAATTGCTACTATTGGTGCATTTTTAGTTGGGGAGTATCCGGAGGCAGTGGCAGTAATGCTATTCTACCAAATAGGTGAAGCCTTTCAAGATAGTGCAGTAAATAAGTCTAGAAGATCTATTAAAGCATTAATGGATATTAAGCCTGATTATGCCAATATGATTATTAATGGTCAAGCAGTACAGGTTGACCCGGAAGATGTCAGGCCAGGGGATGTAATTCTTGTCAAACCAGGCGAAAGGGTTCCTCTCGATGGGAAAGTAGTTGAGGGTTCAACTATGGTTGATACAGCAGCACTGACGGGGGAGTCGGTTCCCCGTAAGGTAGAGGTCGGTGAAGAGTTATTAAGCGGGTATATTAATAGAACAGGGCTCGTTAAGGTTAAAATAACCAAGGAATTTAGTGAATCAACAGTCAGTAGAATTATTGAGCTTGTGCAAAGTGCCGCTAGTAGAAAAGCCCCTACCGAAAAATTTATTACTAAATTTGCTAGATACTATACTCCGGTAGTTGTATTTCTAGCTTTGGGCCTTGCGCTAATCCCACCCTTAGTCTTGGAAGGTGAAATTTTTTCCGATTGGGTTTACCGGGCGTTAATCTTTTTAGTAATTTCTTGCCCCTGCGCCTTAGTAGTATCCATTCCGCTAGGTTTTTTCGGCGGAATTGGAGCAGCTTCGAGAAATGGAGTATTAATAAAAGGAGGAAACTATCTAGAAGCCTTAGATTCTGTTTCCACTATAGTTTTTGATAAAACAGGAACCTTAACAAAAGGTGTATTCAAGGTTAAAGATATCAAGCCTACCGAAAGCTTTACTAGGGGTGAATTAATAGGGTATGCAGCTTTAGCAGAGGCTCATTCAAATCATCCTATTGCTAAATCAATCTTAGAAAACTATGGTAAGAAGATTGATTTAAATCTAGTTGAAGATTATGAAGAAATACCAGGGCTTGGTGTAAAAGTTAAATATCAAGGCAAAGAAATTCTAGCAGGTAATCAGAAGCTTTTAGCAAGGGAAAATATTATGCTCGACAATACCCTCCAGATGGGCACTATTGTTTATATTGCAGTGGATAAGGTTTATGCTGGGAGTATATTAATATCTGATGAAATAAAAGAGGATGCCCAGGAAACTATTAAAAACCTTCGGAAAATGGGTATAAATAAGCTAGTGATATTAACTGGTGATAATATTAATACGGGGGAACACGTAGCAAAGGAATTGGGAATTGATCAGGTATATACTCAACTAATGCCGGAAGATAAGGTCATGATACTAGAGGGATTAATGAATAAGGCAAACAAAGGTGAAAAAATTATATTTGTCGGTGATGGAATAAATGATGCCCCTGTACTAGCTCGGGCCGATATAGGGGTAGCTATGGGCGGATTAGGTTCAGATGCTGCAATTGAAGCAGCGGATGTCGTTTTAATGACTGATGAGCCAAGTAAATTAGTGACTGCAATAAAAATTGCAAAAAGAACTAAGGCAATAGTATGGCAAAATATCATATTGGCTTTAGGTGTCAAGGGATTTGTGCTTTCGCTAGGCGCAGTGGGGATAGCTACCATGTGGGGAGCAGTATTTGCTGATGTAGGTGTAGCTTTAATAGCTGTATTAAATGCTATCAGAGTAATAAAGGTAAAGTTATAATGTAGATACTAAAAAAGAAATGAATATTGTTTTGGGGTGAGATAATTGGATAAAGAATTAATTTGTGAAGTGAATTGTATTCATGAGGAAATTACCAATGAAGTAAAAAAGGAGATGCTGGCAATAGGTGAGATACAAAGCCTTTCGGCTATTTTTAAGGCTTTTGGGGATCCAACAAGGTTGAGAATCCTACACTGTCTAATGCAGGCAGAAATGTGTGTTTGTGATTTATGCTTTGTACTGGAAATGTCTCAATCGGCCGTATCTCACCAGCTTAGGGTATTACGCAATTTAAGGCTTGTGAAACATCGCAAAGAAGGGAAAAACGTTTTTTACTCCCTAGATGACGATCATATTTTTAAAATTTTAGCTGAGGGTTTAGAGCATGTTAGGCATGTTTAGAGGAACGGGGACACACCTCAGAGGAACGGGGACACACCTCCACCTAGACTGTGCTTTGCTGTCTGAGGAATGTCCCCAATTATTGACTGTGCTTTGCTGTCTGAGGAATGTCCCCAATTATTGGCTGTGCTTTGCTGTCTGAATGTCCCCCAATTAAATAGTGACTAGTTATTAGTGGTTAGTATCTCGGAAAAAGCTTGTGACCATGAATGCTAGCTTTCGTGACGTGCCACTAAATCTAAATAACAAATGCCGCCAGTTAAGGCGGCATTTGTTAATATAAAAAGTTAAATTTTATAATGGACAGGCAATTCTATTTATCAGTGTGTCCGCTTTTAGAATATCTTTAAAAATTATTTGTTTCTTTAGATTATTTTCGGTAGTTGTAATAGTAATAGTACTTAGATTGAATAACTTTTGGACGGGGGATACTTGTATGTCAATATTTTCAATATCTTGATACTCAAATTTATTTTCATTCAAATAGAATCCGTTGTCACAGAATTGATAGTCTACATTTTGATAACTGTTTTTAATGCCTTGATAAATATATAGAGGAAGTAGAAAATATACTAATCCCAGTGAAACTAATATGCTTAGCATGAAGGATTGTGACATAGTAAAGTTGAATAATGCAAACAGGAGAATATGGACGATAATTAATGGAGCCAATAAAACACCTCCAACTAAAAGGCTCAACGAAAATGCAAGCAACACTCCAACAGCGGGTATAAAGTTAGGTCTGCTTTTGGTACAATACATAAATATCAGCTCCTTTTAATAAATTGGTTTGTATAATACAGTATAGTTTAAATATTAAGAAAATTCAAATATGTATATTTTGTTGGTAGTATTCCTTGTTAGTCATGGTACAAATAAGCAGATGTTATAATAAATCCCAAACGACTTGACGGAGGTATCTTAGTTAAGATATAATTTTTAAAAATACCATTCGTCTCTAACTCTGGGGATGAGTGGGCTTTTTAGTTTAAGGAGTTGGTAATATTGGCTGTTATTTTTTCCGGAATTCAACCTAGTGGTATTATTACCCTAGGTAATTACCTAGGTGCACTAAAGCAATTTGTTGAACTACAGGATGAACACGAATGTTATTTTTGTATTGTAAATCAGCATGCCATAACTGTTCCTCAGGACCCCAAGGCTTTAAGGGAAAATACTAGGACCCTTGCGGCCTTATATTTGGCTGTAGGTCTAGATCCCCAAAAAATTACTCTATTTATTCAGTCGGAGGTTCCTGCTCATACCCAGTTAGGTTGGATTATGGAGTGTACTGTTCATATCGGTGAGCTAGAAAGGATGACCCAATTTAAGGACAAGTCTGTTTCTCAAAAAGAAGGGATTTCAGGAGGGCTGTTAACTTATCCGGCCTTGATGGCTGCGGATATTCTCCTTTATAATACCGACTTTGTACCTGTCGGAGAGGATCAGAAACAGCATTTAGAAATTACCCGGGATATGGCTCAAAGGTTTAATAACCGTTATGGAGAGATATTTAAGATACCTGAGATTAAAGTACCTAAACAAGGTGCGAGGGTTATGTCCTTGCAGGAGCCCAATAAAAAGATGAGTAAGTCTGATGAGGATAGCAACAGCTTTATTTCAATGCTTGATGAGCCTAAAGTTATTGAGAAGAAAATAAAACGGGCTCAGACTGATTCAGAAGCAAGTGTTCACTTTGATAAAGAAAATAAGCCCGGCATATCTAATCTGATGTCCATTTATTCTGCATGTACAGGGAAATCCCTAGAAGAAATTACAACTCTTTATAAGGGTAAAGGCTATGGGGATTTCAAAAAAGATTTAGCTCAAGTTGTTGTGGAAACTATTCGGCCTATACAAGAACGCTATAATAACTTAATTAACTCTAGTGAATTAGATGATGTTTTGAATAAAGGGGCTGAAAAAGCCAATAAAGCTGCTACCCAAATGTTGACAAGGGTAGAAAAAGCCATGGGTTTAAAGCGGTAATTTGCTTAGTAGAAGTAACACAAATAAAAAAAGCTCAAAGAAAAATAACCGTCATGGGGTATCTTTGCTTTGAGCTCTATTTATTTACTCAAGAAGTATTTACAATTTCTTGTATACTATATAAAAAGGGTAAAATACAATAAATTAAGAATCATAAGAGTAGTAGATGGATTAATAGGGTGTAGATAAGCTTAAAAAAGATTAGATTATTCTTAAGATTTTCTATACTATAAATAATGTAGAATAATGTCTAGTTAAGGGGGATTGTTGTGGGAAAAAATGCAAGGTTTCAAGCAGTGATATTTTTACTATTCTTACTATTCACTTCATTCATAATTTCCGGGTGCGTGGAGGACCTTTATGCCACTAACGGAAATTCCGAACCAAAAGTTGAAGAAAAATCTCAAGAAGAAATCGAAAAAGAAAAAGCAGCTGAAGAAGAACGCAAAAGACAAGAGGAAGAGGAACAAAAACTTCAAATAATTCAGGAAAGGGCAAAAAAGGAACAGGCTCTAAAAGAAAAATTAGGACCTTTCTATGTACCCCTCCCCCCTCTGGAAAAAGTTGATAATCCCCCTGTTAAAGCTAGAGGAATCTATCTGACGGGCAATACTGTGGGTCTAAAAAATAAGTTTCCCCAGATGATAGAATTAGTTGAGACAACAGAATTAAATGCTATGGTTATCGATGTTAAGAATGATCACGGTTTAATGAGTTATCCTAGTGAGATCGAAATTGTCCAACAGGTAAAAGCAAACTATAAGGCTCCATTGAAAGATATCCGGGAAGTATTAACAGACTTACATGAGAGAAATATTTATACTATTGCCCGGATAGTAGTATTTAAAGATCCAAATCTTCCTGAACAGCGGCCGGAGTGGGCTTTGCAGAAAAAGTCTGGTGGGGTATGGCGGGATAAAAAAGGTGTCGCCTGGGTAAATCCCTATGAAAAAAATGTCTGGGACTACAATATTGCTATTGCTAAAGAGGCGGCATTAATGGGCTTTAAAGAAATTCAATTTGACTATATCCGTTTCCCAGAAAATGCCAAACGGGTGGACGAGGAAGTCAATTATGGTGAAAATGTTGTTAATAAAGATGAGATAATTGAACAGTTTTTAGAATTTGCCCGGGAAGAATTAAAAGACTATAATGTACATCTCGCGGCAGATGTCTTTGGTGTAATTGCTACATCCTGGGGTGATAGCGATAAGATCGGACAGACCTGGGAAAGGATGACCGCACAACTGGAATATACCTGTCCCATGATTTACCCTAGTCATTATGGACCTGGCTACTTTGGATTTAAAGTACCAGATGCTAATCCATATGGGACGATTACAATGTCTTTAATAGACTCTATCGAACGCAATGCTACCGTTAAAAATCCCGGAATAATAAGACCCTGGCTGCAGAGTTTTACTGCAAGTTGGGTACCGGGCTATATCCCTTATGGAGCTAAGGAGGTAAGACAGCAGATAGATGCTGGATTGGCTCTGGGTATTGATGAATATTTAATTTGGAATGCTAATAATCGCTATATTAAAGAGGCTTTTCTTTCCGAAGAAGAATTTCAAAATAGAGCTGCTCAGCTTGCTAAAGAACGGGAAGAAAAGGGTCTGGATGTCTTAGGAAAAACAAACTCCCAGGCTTTAGAGGACTTTTTCAAGGCTTTTGCAAAGAAGGATTGGCGCAACTCCTTGTATTTACATGCTACTGATTTTACTATGGGCTTTAATGATTATAAACCTTGGGTAGATAGCTGGACAGGTAAGCTTTCCCGATATGAGATAAAAGGCAATACCCCTAAGGAAGAGAAAATACTTTATGAAGTTGATGTGACAATTACTAGGAGTAAGGAAGAAATACAATTGTCAGCTCAAACATTTGAAGTATATATTGAAAATAGTGTTTGGAAGGTTAAACCAACTGAGGAATTTCTAAAAGCTTTAACTGCGGAAACTATTTTGGAAGAGGGCGAAGTTACTAGTCCTAATTAATAAATAGCTAATTATAGTAGGAGCCGACCTTTGTGTCGGTTTTTCTATGCCCATAAGAAATGTAGAATGTAGAATGTAGAATTGAAAAAGAATTTAGCATCGACTATCGACGATAGACTATAGACTATAGACTTTTTCTAGCCACTAGCCACTAGCCACTAGCCACTAGCCACTAGCCACTAAAAAAAAATTATATATTTTTCCAAAAAGGTGCTAGAATATTGGTATGGTTTTAAAATCGAAAAAGGAGATGGGTGATTTGACACCGCAGGAAAATGAAAAAACAGGATTGATATACGGAATTTTAGCCTATACAGTATGGGGCATCCTGCCTTTATACTGGAAATTGTTAAATGTAATACCTGCTTACGAAATTCTAGCCCATAGGATTTTCTGGTCATTTATTTTTATAGGTACTTTACTGTTGTATTCCGGTAAATGGAAAATGGTTGTTGATGTTTGTAAAAATAAAAAGAATGTTCTCTTAATTTTCCTTTGTGCAGCTATTGTCTCCGTTAACTGGGGCACGTATATTTGGGCAGTAAACTCCGACCAGGTTGTGGAAGCTAGTATGGGTTATTATATTAATCCTTTAGTAATGTTTTTATTTAGTGTTACCATATTAAAAGAAAAGCTAAACTTCTGGCAAATTACAGCAATTACCTTGGCTGTTATAGGAGTAATGATTATTACTGTACAGTACGGAAAAGTTCCTTGGATTGCATTAGTTCTTGCTGCGAGTTTTGCTACTTATGGGCTTTTGAAGAAATTGATAAACGCAGATGCTATGGGTGGACTGGCCTTAGAAACCGCATTTAGTGCCCCTCTGGCCCTTTTTTATATTCTTTTTAAACAATTTCAGGGAATAGGCGCTGTTGGGACTGTTTCGGTAAGTACTCTTTTAATCTTATTTGGCTCAGGTATTGCTACCGCAACACCACTTTTGTGGTTTGCTCAGGCTGCTGGAAAGATAAAGTTTTCAACATTAGGGTTTTTACAATATATTGCTCCTACTATCACCTTGTTTCTTGGAGTAGTTGTTTTTAAAGAATCCTTTACACCGACCCATTTATTAAGCTTTGGTTTTATCTGGTTGGCCTTACTTATCTATACATTGTCTAACATGGGCAAGTTGAAAAAAAGGGACACACCCGCCGAGATTACAGACAGCTATTAAGCCAGGAATGTCCCCAACTACCCAATTAGAGGTTAGAGGTTCGACTAAGATCTTAGGATTCTTAACTGCGAGATCCTTCGCTATCGCTCAGGATGACGGGAGTGTTGTTAAAAATAGGACAATTAACCATCTAGTATCAACAATTAAGTTTTTTTCTGGACACTGGTCACTGATCACTGGTCACGAAAGCCCATTAATTGTCCTAAATCTTTCTTCTAGCCACCAGTCACTAGCCACTAGCCACTAATCAGGAGGTGTTTCATTTGTCCGAAGAAGCCAATGATAATAGCCAACCTAAACTTTGGACGAGGGATTTTATTTTGATATGTATAGCAACATTTTGTATTTTTGGCGGATTCCAAATTTTAATGCCCATATTACCAAAATATGCCCAGACATTAGGTGCTGATGAGAAGGTAGTAGGTCTTATTAATGCTATTTTTACCATAACAGCAGTATCGGTCAGACCTTTCATTGGTAGAGAATTGGATATAAGGGGAAGAAAAGAAATCTATTTAATGGGACTTTTTATTTTCTTCTTAGCTGTAGTAGGGTATCTTTGGGCTCCTACCTTACTTCTTATCCTAGCTTTCCGCTTAGTTCACGGTGTTGGTTGGGCAGGAGTTTCTACTGCTGCAGGAACTATAGTAGCGGATATTGTCCCACCAGCTAGACGAGGCGAAGGAATGGGTTATTATGGGGTAGCTTCAACAATAGCTATGGCTATTGCCCCTGCTTTAGGCTTAACCCTAATCGTGAAGTACGACTTTTCTTTGGTGTTTATTGTTTCTTTGGTTTTAACCGCTGGTGCATTCTTGGCAGGCAGGGCTATTAATTTTTCTCCTGCCCCAAAAGCTATTACCGGGAATCAAAAAGCTGTTTTATTTGACCCAAGAGCTTTAAGATCATCCCTGGTAATATTTTTTATGACCCTATCATATGGGGGATTAGTCACATTTTTACCACTTTATGCAGAAAAACAAGGAATAGTAAATATCGGACCTTTTTTTACTATCTATGCCTTAGCTCTATTAGTGACCCGACCTTTTGCAGGGAAATATTATGACCGTAAAGGTCCTGACCATATTGTATTAGTAGGTATGATAGCTATGTTCTTAGGAACCTTTATTTTGGCACAAACCGGCACCATGGCGATTTTTTTAGTTTGCGGTGTTCTTTATGGTATCGGGTTTGGTTCTGTGCAACCGACTTTATTAGCTATGGCTCTCCAGGGAGTAGAACCCCAACGCCGTGGGGCAGTTAATGGAACTGTTTTTACTGCCTTTGATTTAGGAATAGGGATTGGCTCTTTAGCATTAGGCATGATTGCTAATGGTTTTGGATATTCAAATATGTATTTAATCGCTTCCATAGGACCCTTGACTGGTTTGGCCTTATTCTTTTTGTGGCCCAAAAATAAATAGGATAACAATTTTCAAATAAAGTTTGATGTGCTAAAATTGATTGACTAAAGAAAACTGTACATGTTAATTATTCAAGGAGATGAAATTAATGTATAATGAAAAGGTAATTGATCATGCTAAAAATCCGCGGAATCAAGGGGAATTAGATAATGCAGATGCCGTGGGGGAATTCAGCAACCCGGACTGTGGTGATTCTACTATAATATATTTAAAGGTTAGAGATAATGTAATAATAGATATTAAGTTTGATACCTTTGGCTGTGCGGCAGCTGTGGCCAGTAGCAGTATTCTTACCGAAATGGTTAAGGGTAAAAGTTTAGAGGAAGCTTTAAAAATTACGGAGGAAATGGTAGCTCAAGAACTAGGGGGCCTGCCTGAACATAAAATGCACTGTTCATTAATTGGGATTGATGCCTTAAAAGATGCTATTAAAAATTACAGAAGCTGAGTTACGCTCAGAATATTTAATTTCAGGACCGGCTTATTTAGCCGGTTTTTGCATATAAAGGATTAATAAAGAAAATACTAAGTTGGAAAAATTGCAGATTGGTTTTGGGGAGGAATTTATGCTCATAACGTTATTTAGGACGATAATATTATATGTATTAGTTGTTGCTGCTCTTAGGATTATGGGCAAACAACAAATTAGCCAGTTGCAGCCTTTTGAATTTGTCTTGACCTTAATGATTGCAGAGTTGGCGACGATACCTATGGAAAACACCGGGATACCCCTATTAAAAGGAGTTATTCCAATTTGCATTTTACTCTTTGCCCAGGTAACAATATCCTATTTGTCTTTAAAAAGCCAAGGATTTCGGAAGGTCATTTCAGGAACGACTACAATCCTCATAAAAAACGGTGTTATCTTGGATGAAGCACTAAGAAAGAATCGGTATAATATAAACGATTTACTAGAACAATTGCGCATAAAAAACCACCCCAATGTAAACGAGATAGAGTTTGCTTATCTCGAAACTAATGGGGAAATAAGTGTGATACCTAAGGCAAAAAATAGGGCTATTGTTGTCCAAGATTTAAACCTGACAGTAGAAGAGGTTAAGATGCCGATAACTTTAATTTTAGATGGGGTGGTACAATCTGAAAACCTGCGAACTACTAATTATGATGGAAAATGGTTAGAAGAAAAACTCAAAATGTTTAATATAGAAAAAACTACAGACGCTTTAATCGCTATTTTAGATACGAATGGTTCGTTTTTTGCTCAATCTAAGGAAAAAAACATAGTTTAAAATTTTTAGATACTCGGGGTGGTTTGATGAAAATAATTACTGGAACGGTGATAATTACAGTCATTATTTTTATGTTTTCTTTTTATTCGGTTTCAGTTTTAGCCCAAACCACGGAAGATATGACTACAATATTAGAAAAAGTAGAAAAAGCTGTTCTTGAACATAATTGGGAGCTTGCTAAGCTCAGTATGGATGAATTTGAAAAGCACTGGGATAAAAAGAATTTTGTTTGGAGTTTACTTATAGAGCACAGTGAAATTGACAATATTGATATAAGTATCTGTCATATTAAATCTTACATGAAATTACAGGAATTAACGGAGACATATGTAGAAGTTAAGACCTTATTTAAATATCTAAAGCACATACCGGAAATAGAAAAACTCACCATCCAAAATTTATTATAATTTTAATGTTGATACTGATTCTATATCTTCTTGATATTTTAAAATAAAGTTTAAAGTGGCTTTTACTTTTTCATCGGCTAAAGACTCCACATTTAAAGCAGTCAAGACCTTTGCCCAATCCAGAGTTTCTGCGATGCTGGGTTTTTTTCGGAGTTTTTGTTTCCGAAGCTCTTGGACAAAATCAACGATTTGCTGGGACAAACTTAGAGAAATACCCGGTACTTTGGTGCAGATAATCTTCAATTCCCGATCGAAGTCCGGGTAATCAATATAATAATGCACACATCTTCTTTTTAAACCGTCACTGAAATCTCTAGCTCCGTTACTTGTTAAAATAACCATGGGAATAGAATTTGCTTCTACCGTTCCAAATTCAGGGATGGTTACCTGAAAATCCGATAAGGCCTCTAGCAAAAAGCTTTCAAATTCTTCATCGCTTTTATCAATTTCATCAATTAATAAGACCACTGGTTTTTCTGAAAGGAAAGCTTTCAACAAAGGACGAGGCAGGAGAAAATCCCGGGAAAAAATGTCTTTCTGAACCATTTCCCAACTGGTGAGGTCTTTTGCCACGGTTTGCAGGTACAATAACTGCTTTTGGTAATTCCACTCATATAGAGCGTGACTTTCATCCAAGCCTTCATAACACTGAAGCCGAATTAATTCCATATTAAAACTGGCCGACAGGGCCTTAGCAAGTCCGGTTTTCCCCACTCCGGCAGGACCTTCTAGGAGAATAGGCTTTTTTAATAATGAAGCTAAACTTACAATAATTGCTAAGTCTTCATTACAAAGATATTTTTGACCATCAAGTTTATTTTTGATTTCTTCAATGGACAGCATGTGTTGACCCCCGCTGAAAATACAATATAAAAATAGTATAGCATAAAAAAAAAGGAAACATAGACGGATTAAAATACTAAATGTTATGATTATCCCATATTTGACAGTTGTGAGATACAAAAACTCCGGGAAGCCTTGTAAATAGGACATTCCGGAGTTTCTTTGATTTTTAAAAACTGCGTACTTTTTTTATTTTTTTGTATCCTTAAAAATTTTTT
>Ga0209643_1001108_pt1 | contig 28910 bp, 33 predicted proteins | sample AutmiccBRH37_all_FD_187383 | JGI IMG/M metagenome (GOLD analysis project Ga0209643, IMG submission 187383) | Deep subsurface microbial communities from Mt. Terri, Switzerland - Autotrophic microbial communities BRH/37_all (SPAdes) (version 2) | ecosystem: Environmental > Aquatic > Deep... | reverse complement strand
GTGGCTCTTCATCCAGTTCTTGTTGCCGCGAATCGTGTTGATCTCGCCATTATGGGCGAGGCATCGGAACGGCTGCGCCAGCCACCATTGCGGGAACGTATTGGTCGAATAGCGCTGGTGGAAAATCGCCACCCGGCTCTCGAACCGGTCGTCGGTCAGGTCGGGATAGAAGACCGACAAGGATTCGGCGAGGAACAGGCCCTTGTAGATGATCGATCGGCAGGACAGGCTGCAGATGTAGAAATCCTGGATCTGCGCCGCGATCACCTTCTTCTCGATCCGGCGGCGGATCAGATAGAGATTCTTCTCGAATTCGCGCGCGTCCTGCTTGTCCGGCATCGGCCCGGCGATCATGATCTGCTCGATCTCGGGCCGGGTATTCTGGGCCTTCTGTCCGATTACCGACACGTCCACCGGCACCTGGCGCCAGCCGTAGATGGTATAGCCGGATTCGATGATCTCCGCCTCGACGATGGTGCGGCAGCTTTCCTGCGCATTCAGATCGGTGCGCGGCAGGAAAATCATGCCCACCGCCAGCCGGTTGGGCCGTACCTTGTGGCCGCTGTCGGCAATGGCATCGTCAAAGAAGCGCTCGGGCAGGTCGACATGAATGCCGGCACCGTCGCCGGTCTTGCCATCGGCGTCGACCGCGCCCCGGTGCCAGACGGCCTTCAGCGCGTCGATGGCGGAGGACACAACCCGGCGTGACGCCTTGCCGTCGGTCGCCGCGACCAGGCCGACACCGCAGGCATCGCTTTCATATTCCGGCCGGTACATGCCTTCGCGGGCCAGACGCTCGTGCTCGGGGGTGGGGAAATGATGGGTCATTCGCTGTCTTTCTTTGGCTCCGTCGGCCGCTGTGCAAAGCTGGTGCCGGTCATGCCGCCGCCCTTTCCGCCAGCTTCTTCTCCTTCAGGAACCGGTGCAAATGCTCGGTCACGTCACGACCGTCGCGGATGCCCCAGACGACCAGACTGGCACCGCGAACAATATCGCCAGCGGCGAACACGCCTTCCAGATTGGTCATCATCGACTTGTGGTCGATGCGCAATGTGCCCCAGCGGGTGACCGCGAGATCGGGGCAGCCGAACAGGGCGGGCAGATTTTCAGCATCAAAGCCGAGCGCCTTGATCACCAGGTCGGCCTCGACGGTGAAATCGCTGTCGGGTTCCACTTCCGGGGAACGACGACCGCCGGCATCGGGCGCGCCCAGCCGCATGCGGGTCGCCCTGACCGCCGTGACATGGTCCGTGCCCTCGATCGCCTTCGGTGCGGACAGCCAGACAAATTCGACGCCTTCTTCCTCGGCATTGCGCACTTCGTTCTGCGAACCCGGCATATTGGCGCGGTCGCGGCGATAGAGGCATTTGACCGATTGGGCACCCTGCCGGATCGAGGTCCGCACGCAATCCATCGCCGTGTCGCCGCCGCCGATGACGACGACATTCTTGCCCTTTGCATCATAACGGCCACTATCGAATTCCGGGACGGTATCGCCAAAGCTCTTGCGGTTGGAAGCGATCAGGAAATCGAGCGCTTCCTCGACGCCCGGCGCACCGACGCCCGGCATCTGGATCGCGCGCGCCTGATAGACGCCGGTCGCGATCAGGATCGCATCATGCCTGTCACGCAACTCGTCGAGTGTCGCGTCCCGGCCAACTTCGAAATTCTCGTGGATATGGATGCCGCCATCCTTCAGCCGTTGCACCCGCCGCATGATCACATGCTTTTCCAGCTTGAAACCGGGTATGCCATAGGTCAGCAGGCCGCCGGCGCGATCATGGCGGTCATAGACATGCACCTCGTAGCCGGCGACGCGCAGATATTCGGCGGCAGTCAGGCCGGCGGGTCCGGCGCCGATGATGCCGACAGACTGACCCTTGGGACGGCCCGGCTGCAGCGGTTCGACCCAGCCCTCTTCCCAGGCGGTATCGGTGATATATTTCTCCACCGCGCCGATGGTGACCGCGCCATGGCCGGAAAATTCGATCACGCAATTGCCTTCGCACAGGCGATCCTGCGGGCAGATGCGGCCGCAGATTTCCGGCATGGTCGAGGTCAGGTTGGACATTTCATAGGCTTCGCGCAGCCGGCCCTCGGCGGTCAGACGGAGCCAGTCGGGAATATGATTGTGCAGCGGGCAGTGGACCGAACAATAAGGCACGCCGCATTGCGAGCAGCGCGCCGATTGCTCGGCCGCGGCATCCGGGGCATATTTGTCGGCGATTTCCTGAAAATCTTCCGCGCGCAGGCTGGGCGCGCGCTTTTCGGGATAGGCCTGGCCTTCCTCGACAAATCTCAGCATTTCCAATTTCGGTGGGCTTTTTGCCATCCCAGACGCTCATTTCCAGTGTTTTTGATCATTTCCGATGACCCAGCTGTGCGGGGCTCGGAAGAAAGAATAACCAAAAAAGCAGGAGGAGTCACGTGGTAATCGCTATTTAGGACAGCTATTATGTCCTATTAGGTAGAATATTACTCAGTTTCCCGCAAGGCTTGCAACTATTCACACAATATATATCCGATATGGACCTTTATCGGTTGGCGAGCCAAATCAGGCCTGCCGCTCCCGCAACAATCCGGTACCAGGCAAATGGCCCGAAACCGTAACGGGTGACGACGGAGACAAACGCCTTGACCACTACCAGCGCGACGACGAATGACACGACAAAACCAATCGCGATCAGCCCGCTGTCATTTGCACTGACCCGATCACTGTGTTTGAACAGCTGTAGCGCGGTAGCACCGGTCAGGGTGGGAAGGGCGAGGAAAAAGCTGAACTCTGCCGCTGTCTTGCGGTCCACGCCAAAGGACATGGCGCCGAGTATCGTGGCACCTGATCGGCTGACTCCCGGAACCATCGCGAGGCATTGCACCAGTCCGATCATCACCGACTGGCGAACGGTCACGCCCGATACGCCGCCGGATTCAACGGGGCGGGCATATTTTTCGACCACCAATATGGCAATGCCGCCGACGATGAGCGCCCAGCAGACGATGACCGCATTTTCCAGCATGATTTCAATAATATCGCCAAAGGCAAGCCCCAGAATAACGGCCGGAACGAACGCAATCAGCAAATTGCGGACGAAGGCAACGGCGCTTCCTTCCCAGCGGAACAGACCGGCAAGAACGTCCATGAACGTTCGCCAGTATAGCACGACGATAGCCAGAATTGCGCCCGGTTGGATCGCAATGTTGAAAATTGCCCATTTCTCTGCGTTATAGCCCAGCAGTTCGGTTGCCAGTATAAGGTGACCGGTGGAGGACACCGGCAAATATTCAGTCAATCCCTCGACAATGCCGAGGATGATGGCCGTCAGAACTTCGCTCATATTTTGGCTCCGGCTCCGAACCGGCCATGCGCCGTATATTTTTCCATCCAGCCCGGCGCGACGGCAGCCAGCGGTGTCGGGGCAACCCCAAAATTGTCGAGTCCCTTGGCACCAGGTGCCACGATATTGTCTTTCTGCAGCATCCTGTACTGGTCGGCGGTGATCGGTGCCCCGGGAAACGGCCCAAGTAGACGCGCCATCAGGCTGGCCGCCAAATCCGGGACTTCGACGAAAGTCCGTTTGCGTCCGGTCAGCGCGGCTATCCGCCGGTTGAGATCGCCCATGCTGATTATTTCCGGGCCGCCCAGTTCGAACGTCTGTCCGGCGTAAAGCTCGGGATGGCTCAGGGCCTGGGCAGCGACATCGGCGACATCACCCACAAATATCGGCTGGAACCGGGTGGCACTGCCGATGACCGGCACCACCGGCAGCATCGAGATCATCGCGGCGAAACGGTTGACGAACTGGTCTTCCCGGCCAAAGATGATCGACGGCCTCAGAATGATCGCAGCCGGAAAGGCCTGCAGCACCGCCTGTTCCCCGTCCGCCTTGCTGCGCCCGTAGGCCGAGGGCGAATCGCTGTCGGCACCGATCGCCGAGAGGTGCAGCAACGAGTGGCACCCCGCCGCGGCGGCCGCTTCGGCCACATGGCGCGCCCCGTCGACATGCACCCGGGCAAAATCGCCTTTCAGCACGCCGACCAGATTGATCACCGCATCGCAGCCGCGAACCGCGCGGACGACGCTGTCCTTCCTGGTTATGTCGGCGCTGACAAATTGCGTCTGGCCGAGATTGCCGAGCGGCCTGATATGCATGGCATTGCTGATGTTGCGCTCGGCGATGCGCAGGCGCGCGCCGCGCTCGAGCAGGGCCTGCGCCATATAGCGACCGACAAAGCCACCGCCGCCAAATATGCATATCAGTCGTCCGTCGAGATCCATCTTCTGCTTCCACCCGTGCCTTGCTTTTCTGCCTTCCTCTGCCCCAGCGCGGCGGGCGACGCAACAGCGGATTCCGCCGTCAGCAAAGCATTTTTGCCTCCCCGGCGCAACGCCCGTGCCTTGCACTGCCACCAGCCACCGACGATGCGGTCGCTTTGTCGATATGAATCATTGACAGCCAAGCCACCAACCGGCTAATCGCCCGCCTCTATCAAGTGGCATCGACACGATTGCCGCTTGCATGGGCCCAGATGGCGGAATTGGTAGACGCGCTAGCTTCAGGTGCTAGTATTCGCAAGGATGTGGAGGTTCGAGTCCTCTTCTGGGCACCACCTTACGCGCAAACGTAAGGAAACCTTAAGAACCGCAGACTACTGCGATTGTCATTAGCTTCGAGGTGCAACGAGACGGTGCAAAACCGTCCACTGTCGGAGCGTGTTATCATGGGCGTCTATGTGAAATATACTGAGCAAGACAAAAAGACCGGTCGATTGTCCTATCGCCGAGTTTTTCCTCCAGAACTGAGACCATTCATCCCGCGTAGACCGCGTCAGTTGAAGCGTTCGCTTGGTGCTGTCAGCATGACCGTTCCAGCCGCAGCGGAGAAGTATAGCAAGGCTCAGGCTGATTATGATCGGCTGGTGGAGATTGCCAAAATCAAGTTATCGGGCAATTCCAGACCATTGTCTGAAGCAGATATTCCGAGCTTAGTCACAACTTACGCTTATCGCATCCAGCGAAACATGGCGGACACACACTTTGATGCCAACGATAAGCGCCGGGATTGGTTTATGGCATCCGCCTATCGTTTTATGCCGTATGGGTTTTGGGATGAAGCAACAGCCAAGGAAAGAGGTGAGGAGTTACCATCGACACCCGCCAAACGATTGAGGGTCCTGTTGCCTGACCTCATCAAGCGCTGGCAACGCCCTATCGCCGACGGTGATCGAAACGACATCATCAACATTGAGGCAGAGACCGCAGAGGAGCTTCTGGAGGATGCAAACTTAGAAGCTGACGCTGATAGCGATCTCTATTTCAACCTGTGCCATGCCCTCCTGAGGCAAGACATAGCGACGGCAAGCGCACTGACCAAGCAAGTGACGGAAGGCATTCTGATTGAACCCGAGCCGCCAGAGATTGTCTCTCCTGTAGCTGCCGTTGTCGGCAAGAAGGCCAGCCCCCTAGATAGCCAGACGATGCCGCAACTGGCCAATGTCTTGCTTTCATCGTCCGTGGACCCTGTAGGCCGCTCAACAAGGCAATCATGGATGACGGCTCTCCGCTTCTGGGAAGAGGTAAACCCCAGAATGCCCCACGGAGACATAAACCGCCGAACTGTCAGTCAATGGCTTGATACCCTTTCGCAGCGACCAACAAATATTCCGAAGTCCGATATTCGGCTACCGCTTCCCAAGTTGCTGGAAAAATACAAATCCGATCTAACCATTCCACGGCTGGCAGGGAAAACAATTCGTCAACATCTGGGTTCGCTATCCGCGATATGGAACAAAGCCCAGCAGCGGGGGCTGATTGGAGATCAACTCAAACCGTTTGGCAACCATGCCGTGCGGGTGAAAGTCAAAGCTGGAGGCAACCCGCTTACACTAGACGAAATGAACGCTGTCCTGTCATTACCAGTGTTTACGAAAGGCGAGAGACCACGGTCAGGGCGCGGTGAAGCGGCTTATTGGCTTCCATTGTTTCTGATTTTCACAGGAGCAAGGCCAGAAGAGGTTGCACAGTTGCTCGTGTCAGACTTCACATTGGAAAATGGCACTTTGGTCATGCAATATACCGATGAAGGCATCCATCCGGCTGGAGGCCAGCGTCATCTCAAGACTTCCCGCAAAAGCACAGGCGCAAGGCAGTTCCCGGTCCCACAATATCTTTTAGACTTGGGGCTTGAAGATTATCTCATATGGTTGAAGGAACGAGGAGAGGCGGCTTTGTTTCCGAAGCTCACGCAAGCCACCAAGGGGCTATATGACGGCTGGGGGCGTTGGTGGGGACGCTATGTAAGGGAAGCTGGAGTTATCCCAGAGGGCAAAAGGCAGGCCCGAGAATTTCGTCACTACTTCCCCACGGCGGCGCGAGAGAGTGGAGTTAGTGGCGAGGTGTTATCCTACATCATGGGCCATTCGACGAACACTCGAAACACGACCGACCGCTATGGTAGTCAGGAGCCGCTAGGCAGAGACATCCTGAGGGTTCGCTTCTCGGGTCTACAGCTTTCACAAGTCAAGAGGTGGAGTGCTGCTATGGATTGAGTTTCCAACACCTCTTCTGACAGCGCAAGCAGGAATACCCTACACAGCGCGAGCAGAAGTTTCCGCGCTAGTCCCGCCATAGCGTGAGCCATGAGATGCTTGCCGATGATATATAATATCAATATTTGACAGTCCTACCCCGCCTTCTCGCCTCCGGTGTTGTTTACACCCCTCACGTCGCTTTGAGACACTTCTAGCCTTCAAATATGACCACAAGCCTCGCAAGTCCTACGATTATCTCCGATCACCCCATGAACAAAGTTGAACACATGAAGCAGCACAATTATGTCCCTCGCACACTAACGCTCCAAAGCATCTCCACACACCCTCAGTTGCAGAACAGGGCGGCTGGGACCGATATGACTACAGTCAACACCTATGTCAGAGGGATGGCTAAGGGCGATAAGTTCGACCCGATCAAGTTAGCCAGCATAGGCAAGAACCACTATGTATTGGACGGCCACCATAGGCTCGAAGCGCATCGGAAGGCCGGAAAGATCACCATCGAGGCGCTAGTTGCCCGTATGAGCCTAACAGAGGCCAAGCGGGTCGCTCTCTTCAGCAACACCACTCATGGCAAAGCTCTCTCCCAAAAGGATAAGAGGGCGCTATGGGAGGTCTACATTGCAGACGGGCATCATCTTGACGGGTCCGGCAAGGTGCTCTCAGCGCGTCAGATAGCCTCCGACCTTAGCAATATGTATTCGTTCCAGACCGTGAGCAGATTGCTGAGAGAGTATAAAATCCCAGCCTCTAGAGAAGGCATCAAAATATGGACCCGGGATGAGGGCTATGAGCTTGAGATTGATGTTGAGGAAGAATTGGAAGAGGACGAAGCAGCCCACTTCAAGACCTTTGAGGACGCTATCCAGAAGGTAGAGGAGGCCTTCGCTTTTCTAGAGAATAATAGCACTCAGGGGAAAGCACTGACCTTGACAATCGACCTGACCGATAGGCTGCGTGAGATAGTCAACCCGAGAGTTTATTCCCTAGAAATTTAGCACCGCTTGACGCTGAAGCTTCATGCTCGTTTAGCCAGCAGCAAACTGAGAGCAATACCTTTTCACAGTGGAAGCAGAAAGCCCAAACTCCTTGGCTGTCTGACTGATCGAAGCCTTGTTCTCACGCCTCCACAGGGCCACCTTAGAGCCATCAGCAGCGAAAGGCCTCCCAAGACTTTCCTTGCCTCTGTGCGTCCTTCCTGTGGCTTCCAGCGAGGCTCTAGCAGCCTGTCGCCCAGCCTCACATCGCTCTGTAATCCGCTCACGTTCCATGTCGGCAACCTGAGCCAATACAGCCACAATCAGCTCACCGACCCCACGCCCTATCGGACCCAAGCCCCTCACGTCCAAGGTCACTCCCTTGTCCATGAAAGCCCTCACAGTGGATTGGACATCAATCGCATCACGACCCAGCCGATCAATGGCATAGACACAGACCGTATCTCCCTCTCGGACATAATCCAGCAGAGCCTTAAACCCTGTGCGGCTGGCAGCGAGACTACCGCCACTAACGCCCTCATCGACAAACTCTCGATCAAAATTCCCACCAAGCGCCTCACGCTGCGCCTCGACACTCTGGTCAACGGTGCTCACTCGATAATATGCTACACGGCTCATGTTGCCTCCTAGTTCGTAAGATAGGTGTAGCCTATGAGCTAGGTAATAAATGCTGTCAAGCTATCTTGTGGCCTACATAATGCTAGCAATGTCCCTAGGTCCACTACTTACACCTTCTAGACCAAGCAGGAGGGCCAATCCTTATCGAACCGCTGGCTATGCTATCCAAGAGAAGCTGTTCATCATTCAGGGAGAGCAAGCCCGATTGACAGTCTGTGGCAATCCAATTCCCGAAATCTAGGGTCCCCTATTTGACAGCAACAGGTTCCCCCGATCATCCCAAATAGCTGACTTCAAAAAAACCGCTAAACGCGCTCGGCTGTTGTTGTTAGTTTGGGCTGTCGAGGCTGGTGCAGAGGCCTGACACCCCAGCCAGTGGACACGCTCAGCTATATCCTCAAGGCGGGCATTGGCTCTAGTCATAATAAACGGCGACAATTGGGTGGGAAGCAGCCATTCAATCGCCACAATCGGAAGCAGCTACCTTTGTGTATGGAAGGTATCGACCGTCCATCGCCAGCATTCGAAATGGGCCGAGCTCATTGTCCTCGAAAACTCCATAGACCTTGCCATTGATGACCTTGTAGAAATCCAAGAATTGCCCAATTCCTCGGTCTGCAATTTCATACCGATAGTAGGTCTCAATGGGCTCAAGCCTGATCGGCGCTTCCGTGGCAAGCGCAATCCCCTGCTTATGCCGCTCCAAGTGGAAACCGATCATTGGAAAGCCATCTTGCAAGACTTTCATTCCGTTTTGATCGAGCTTAATTGGAGGGCCATCGGTCGTTCCGTAGCAGCCATATACTAGCCTATTTTCCGGCGGCGATTGAGGTTCTGGTGACCCCCACAACATGTAATAGAGAAACACACCACCCAACACGATCGGAAGTATTTTGAAAAACCAATCAAATTCATCGCTCTGATCAACCATGGACGACGTTTAGCTTATCCCGCAATGTCCGCAAGTGGGGCGATTGTGTTGAAAAACTCGGATGATATTCCGTTTGATATTGCTTCTGGAAGCGAGGCGAGTGCGTTTTAACCTGCTGATCAGGCTGGCATCGGGATTGTTTTGGCGAGTTTGCGGAGATTTTGTGCTGTGGCGGCGAGGAGGAACTCGTCTTTTGCGCCATTTGGTCCCCGCAGGCGCAAGCGGTCGATCTTCAATATTCGTTTGAGATGCGCGAACAGCATTTCCACCTTCTTGCGCTGCCTTCGCGAGGTAACATAGGCATCGCTGGTGGCAATATTACGTGCCACATCGCGCGCGCTTTCATGGATGGAACGCATGATCTTGCGAACCGGGGCATTGGGACAGCATTGCGGTTTGAGCGCGCAGGCATCACAATCTGCCTTGCGGGCGCGATAGCGGATGAAGTCGTCCTTGTCGGCATCTTTTCGCGGTATGGCAAAGTTGCGGTTGCGCCGTCTCAGTTCCTTGCCGCCCGGACAGGTGTATCGGTCTTCTTCATGATCGAAGGTGAAGTCGGCACGTTCAAAGCTTCCATCCCTCCGCGCAGATTTATCGAACACCGGGATATGCGGCTCAATGCCTTTATCCTCGACCAGCCAGGCGAGATTGGGCGCATCGCCATAACCGGCATCGGCCACAAGCCGGTCAGGCCATATGCCAAAGCGTTTCTGCGTCCGCTCGATCATAGTTCGCTGTGCGGTTACCTCGGCCTGACGGATCGAGGTCGTCGCTTCTACATCCATGATGACGGCATGATCCAGATCGATCAGATAGTTGGTCGAGTAAGCGAAGAAGGCGCGTTCGCGGCTAGCTGCGGTCCATCGCGCCGCCGGGTCGGTGGGGGCCAGCTGTTTCGGTACTACCGGCGTCGCGCCGCCAAACGCTGCATCGTCGAGCACTGCCAGATACTCGGTGACGGCGCGTCCCGCAGCTTCGGGCGGAAGTCCCTCGCTACCGGGAACCGCACGCTGCCGGTCAACATCGGCCCGGATCAAGCTGGCATCAATGGCGAAGCCTTCACCACCCACAAGCCCTTCCTTAATGCACCACCGCACGGTCGCCTCGAACACCTCGCGCAGGAGGTCACTATCGCGGAAACGGCCATGCCGATTTTTTGAGAAAGTGGAATGATCCGGCACCGCGCCATTGAGACCCAGCCTGCAGAACCAGCGATAAGCCAGGTTGAGATGCACCTCTTCGCATAAGCGCCGTTCTGAACGGATGCCCATGCAATAGCCGATGATCAGCATACGGACCATCAACTCAGGATCGATTGAGGGCCTTCCCGTTGAACTATAGAACGGCTTTAAATGATCACGGATGCTCGACAGATCAACAAACCGGTCAATCGATCGCAACAGATGATCACCCGGCACATGATCCTCCAAACTGAACCCGTAAAACAGCGCCTCCTGCATCACCGTTCGTTCGCCCATCATCGCAGTATCTCCCGCTTCTACAGGAATACTGAATCACATCTTCACGACACTGGCAACACAGAGTTTTTCAACACAATCGGGGCGGTAGCTGACCAGCCGCTTTTATTTTTCATCTATTCAGTTTGGACGACAACAACTGGGTGGGAAACGGAAGGTCCGCTAATTCCAACCGCCGGTCAGTTCCGCAATCCCTCCAGCAGCGAATGCTACCACAATGGCGGCAACAGAAATGCCGTATCCTAGAAGTATCTTTCTGCCATACGCCGCGTGCTCGGGACGCGCATGAAAGCCCGACCACCATCTAGGCAGGAAGAACCGTGTGGCGTAAATATTGGCTGCTGCACCGACAAACAACGCGCCAATGAAAACCCAGAGCATCAGTTGTGGAATTAACTTCATAGAATTTTTCTACATTGGTTCAGTGACGACTGCAATTGGGGCGGTCGCTGACCAGCCGATTATATTTTTTTATTTGACCAAATCGAATGACTGAAACTGGGTTGAAAGCGGATGTTGCTCGCGCCCTTAAGCGCTGCTAATCTTATTGCATGTCAATCAGCCACAACACGCCATTGGAGAGCATCGGCTTCGGTGGGGATGGTGACCAAGTCGATGCATTCTTGGCCTTGGAACGTCACTTTGGAGTGTCGATAGATGACGCTCAATGCGGTCAATGGCGCACCGCAGGCGACGTATTTACCGCCTTTTTGCAAGCTCTTCCAGAGGAGCAAAGAGAGCGCGACGACCTTTGGCCGACATTTGCTAACATTATGTGCGATGAAACGGGAGCAGATGCTTCACGCCTCGGGCATGATACCCTTCTACTCGCAGTCCCAATTAGCACGGTCTTACGACGGTGGCTTCGAAACGCTTTTGGGTAAGCGCCGCTGGACGTCCGCTTCTGGGGCGGGAACGGCCATTCCTCAAGTGGGTACCAAGCGTGTGGTTTTAACCACTAGGTATAAATTGTTGCCGAGACTGAAAACACGAACATTTCAGTCATTGAAAACAGGTTGCAACGGTTGGAAATGTTACTGTCAGTGATAATCGCAAATGATTTCGACACCGCAGGGGCGGCTTGCCTACCATCCCAGTGGGACCAAAGCGTTCACCATCACTTACGACCTTTTCCCTGAAAATGCCCAAATTGATCTCAGAGATTCTCGATACGGGCATAACTGCAAAGCGCGGCAATAGACTACGAAAATGAACAATCGAATCACCAACTGAGTCAATAGGTGAAGCTAGAATTGAGTTGCCAAATAGATCTCTTTCCTAAAATGATGGGATATTATTAGGTTTCAGCCTTGTCCAAAATTCTAGACAACTGGCGCATTCCTCGGCTCACCCTTCACCACCATAGCAGCAATCGGTGTTCCCGTTCCATGCGTCCCGGAGAAGTCCGCCAGCAGCTTCAGATAGCGCCGGTTGCCCTTGTAGCCGAAGCGATAGACCGCCGCACTGGCATGAGCCGTCTTCAGGTCCTTGATGATTCCACCCGCAACATCGCTGACACCGAGCATATCGGCGTCGACAACGTCATCATAAGTTACATCATCATCCGAATGGGTCAACTTGAACTCGATCTTGTTGGTGCCGGTGAACGTAATTCCGCCAGCACCAATCGCCAGCAATATCTCGGCTGATTTGAAGCCAGACAGATCAACAGCCGCAGGAACATTGTCAGCGGTAAGAGTGGCGAGACCAATGGCCTGATCGACCAAGATGTTATTGTGCATATCCTTCATGGGAATATCCTTTCAGTGGTTTCCGGCTTAGGTCGAGAATTTGAGAAATTTGATTGCGTTCGTGTCCATCGGAGCTCCGCCAACGCGCTTGCTGAAATAGAGCTTGGTCCAGCCCTTTTTCGTCACGTTGTCACGAATGAGCTTCATACCGGGACGATCAACAATCGCGTAGCCACGGCGCCAGTTACCAAAGCCGATAGGCGTAGTGTCCGCACCAATATCGGGCATCGCCTCATCGACCTCGACAGGATAGCCCAGGAGGCGAGCTGGTTCGCCCGACGCCATGCTTTCGCGCCAAAGCATCCGACCATCGGCATCCTTGAATTTCATGATCGTCGAAGCGGTCAGGCTATTCATCAGCCATGCAACGCCGCCGCCGGAACGATACGCAGCTGGGAGCGAGAAAATCAGGTCAATCAAGTTGTCCTGCACGTTCGCGAAAGCACCGGCTGCGCCAGTGACAATATGCTGGTAAGTACCGAAGGCACGAGCGGTGTCGGCTTCATTGCTTGTCGGCTTGTGCAGGAGGCCCAATGGCTTTTTGATACCATCACCCAAAATGAACGCGTCGTTTTCTCCGAGGGCCATTTCAGCCGCAACATCATCCTGCAAGAAGGCTTCGAGATTGAAGCTGCTGTCATCCAGAACATGGTTGGTCAGTTCCGGGATGGCATAAAGCTCTTCAGGCGTGATTTCGACGGTTCCGAGACGCGGCGTTCCTGTTTCCTGCCGCTCTTCCAGTTCGTGGGCCCAGCGCGTTCCGCCACCCGTCGCGTGAACAATCTTTTTCCAGCTACCGGAGCCTGTCCCGAGGGCAGTTCCGAATGCTAGGCGACGCAGGGGCGAGGTCCGGCGCAACAGCGACATAATCTGACCATCGACCTGAGAAGGGACAGCATAGCCGCCATCGGGGCCAGACCCTATTTCCATACTCGCGCTGACGTCTCCGCGCATAGCAGCCCGGAATTGAGTCTGAATTTCTTCCGTCATCAATCCCGGTCCAAAACCCGGACTCAAGACGGAGGATGCATTATGCTCGCAAAGGTCATTGATGGTGGCTTCGATGTCAGTCAGCCGGCCATCATGCCTCGTTTTGAATTCTGCAAAGGCCGTGTTGAGCGAGGCAAGTATCGTTGCCGGATCGCTATTTGCGCGAAGCGCACCGACAATTGCTCGGGGCGGGGTAATCATATTCATTGGAAAATCTCCCTTCGGGTTGAAAGGTGACTTTCGGCTATTTCAATTTTTGAAAATGCGGTTTACGGCAAATCGCTCAGGATAAATGACGAGTATATCGGCCAGCCAATCTGGTTTCGGTCTCCGATGAGATTTCAGCCAATTCCTTTCCTGCGTCAGACGAATTCATGTACCGCCCAGACCTTCCCCTCATTGCTTCCGCTCTAAATGATAGAAACAATTCCAACGTATCAACCTGCGGATCAGTTGCGAGGAAGTGAAAAGGACAAGGGTTTAGGCTTAAACGCACACGCTCCAGTGCTGCTGCCATAGGCTCGTCAGTATCCTGCTCTATGAAGGTGGTCAAATTGGCTGTTACGCGCCTCGCTATCTCCCGCGAAATAGCTGAAACAGCAGTTAGCCCAGTTTCCTGCCTAACAATTGCAGCTGCCTCGCGTACCGCCTGAGCCTCTTCCGGCGGACGAGCGGGCCGAGCCATGGCGTAAATGGCTCCCACAACGCTAGGGGGCTTATTCGCGGGGAATAACAGCAATGATGTCTACTCCCTTTAGGGCCTTGAATGTTCGGCGGCGATCTGACCGGGAAATGTGCGCTTTAGCAAAAGCCAAGTCCAATTCCCTAATGTTCAACGGGCGCGACATTTCATCCAGCGCTTCCAGCAAAAGCTCCTTCGCATCAACCGGCAGGGCATCTATCTTTTCCTGAATACCCATGGCTAGTTTACCGGCCTGTTGATCAGATCGTCATCAATCAACCCTTGGCTCTGTTTATTGATTTTTCGCCGCTTGGCGACGTCCTGTGCGGAATCGCGGGCGAGGGCATGAATGCCGAGCGACCGGCGGATTGCCAGAATGGATTGCATATGGGCTTTTACGGCGGTCACGCGCGGGTTGCTGATAAACCCACCGCGATTGCCTGAGATTACTGATCCTTCCTCCCGCAACAGGACTTGCTCCCGTTCGTGATCGGTCATGTGCCGGGCAAGATCACAAGCCAACTCGATCCGGTGAGGTGTCCAGTCCACCTTTGCGCCTTCGTCGATTATGTTTCCGAAGAAAATTCGGTCAGGCTTCGACATGGTAATATTTGAAGGCGGTTCGATCACCTTGCCGCTGGCTTGCATGGCCGCAGTTTGTGCAGCGGCGCTATCCACCCGCTGCTTTCTTGGTTTCCTTGCTGTTTGCGTCATAATTAACCTCCGTAGTTCTGTGGTTAGATTTTAAATTCAGGGCCCGCCGCCGGACCCGCTGTGGCCTCCCAAAAAGTTTCAGCACCCCCTCGGGTCAGGCAGGCCGGAAGGAGTAGGATCGCCGCTCTGCACACCAAAACAAAGCAGGGTCTTTTGCGGCGCGACGACGCAGGGCAGGCGTCAGCATAGATGCAGGCCAGCGCGTTGCCATGTAGCGGGTGAAGTCGGCAGTATTGCCGCGCAGCAAATCCTGCGGTGAAGTTTGTTTGTCTATGGTCATGTTGTGCCTCTCCGAACTGAATGGTTGCTTGGTCTCCTTGGATCGTGAACAGGCGTGACCCGATAGCCCGTTTCAAAACGGGCCTTTGCAGCGTTAGGGGAATTAACTCCCCGTCATACTTCTTATCGCCAATTCTTGAGTTTATTTGGCAGAGAAAGGAAACCCCGTTTTGAAACGGGCTATCGGGCTGGGCTGGATTGGCCATCAAAACCTCTCCCTGCCAAAGACATCCGCCGGTGTTTTTAAGTGCCGGGCTATGAGAGCGACCAGCTTTTCCCCAGCTTTCGGGGTGAAGTTTAATATAACGCCAACCTTAAGACCTCCAATTTTTGGTCGTTCATCGCCCGACAAAACAGTCAGACCCGCATCAGTCAGACCTTTTTTTATGGCGCGTATTCCGCAACGGGCCTTACTTTCCCCCAGTTCATTATTGAAATAGGTCTTGAACTCATCAACCCTCATAATGATACGTTGAGGGTCATCACCGTGGGCAGCATCAGTCAGACACTCAGCAAGATCGGTTATCAACCTTGCGCCTTCCGAGACGCTTTCTTCGATCATTCGTTTTTTGGCATTGGTTGAAGGTGCAATGTCGCCTTCCATCACGGCGCCATATTTATCGACATGGTCGATCGCCCATTGATGTATGATGCTTAGCCCTCGACCTTCCAGCCAATCTCGGAGGTTTCTCCAATACGAGCGGGCCCTCACTTTTTCAGTTAAAGTTGGAACGAAATATCGCCGGTCATATTTTTCGAGGAAAACTGGTAGCCACTCATTCGAGCAAAGGATGAAATGCGCCCAGTTGGGAGACTGATACTGCGGCTGATATTTGACGTTCACCTCAATATGGGGATCAGTAATTTTATCTTTCAGGCTGTTTATGTTCGCCTTGCCACTACCTCCGTCAAATAGTTCGTTGATCACGACCAACCGCTTGTTGGCAATCCAACCTGAGTAGAGACCAAACACCGACGACTGGCTGGGAAATGAAGTGTTATGTTCACCGATCAATGCAGCCAAAATGTTGCAAAGGGTTGTTTTGCCAACGCCTTGCGTTTCTGAAATGAGCAGCAGGGCATACAGCATGCGCATTTCGGGCTTGGCAATTAGTGTTGCGATCCACTTCTGCAAGGCTCGGCGTTCAACTCGGTTAGGCACAAGGTCAAAAAGGTAACGTAGGAATGGACGGACATCACCAGCTTGGGGCCTTATTTGGGTCGGCCGCCAAAGGTTGAGCATACGTTTCCCTGACACATTGATGATGCCTCGGGGGCGTCCTGGTGCAAAGGTGACGCCAAATACCTTTACACTGTTCTTGCGGAACATCGCTCTTGCCGTATCCTCGGCAACGCTGAGATGACGGACTAGTTGGTTGAATTGCTCTTTGTTGTAAAAGCTATCAGGATGCCGCAGGTTTACGAACACTCCAAGGCTGGTGATATAACACCAGTCGTTGGCGAAATGGCTCGTAATCCGAGCTTCCGGACGCCCCTCTTCACCATCGCGTCGCCAAATAGTAGCCCACGTTGCAGGTTCAATGAGATCGCCAAAAGACGGGCCACAGTATATTTGTTCGTCGAGAATTTTTTTGAATAACCGAGGAGGGAAGGGGTCAGCAAGATCACACCCTTTATCGAAATCATCCGAGAAAGTGAATGCATCCAAAGCTCCGCCGAGGCTGAATGACATTTCGGGCAATGCATCTTTGCCAACATTATCATTATCAAGAACAGCGATGACTCGACGCCCAGAAATTAGTCGTGCCAACATTCGCCAATCGGTCAAATCTACGTTGGGCGCACCACCAATCCATCCCAAGTGAGCTACTTCACCGTCGATTGATCCCTTTAGCTCTAATCGGAAAGGATGCCCTTCCAAATCGTTGTGTGTGATATAGTGAGCAGCCTTTGCACCCTCATGGATGAAAATAGTGGCGGCATTGCCAATGCGTTCTAATCCGAAAACTGGGTATTGATCCGGTGCAAGCATTCGCCATTTACAGTCCGACCAGTATGTCCACGGCAAGCAAATCTTGGTGCCATCATCCTTCCTGATGTGCTGCTCAACCATCAGAATATTCTTGCGCTGATGATCCCAAAAAATGAAGTAGTCGGCACCCTCAGCGCCATTTGACCATGGCGCATAATCTCGTGGCGGCGAGCCTCTGCCGGTAAATAGAGCATTGCGACGAACAGGAAATCGCCTTTCATCCCATTCAGCAGATATGGCAGCTTGTTCTTCTTTCGTTGGTTGGAAGCCTTCCGGTGCGGTGACGACACCGTTCAATCCAAACTTTATCCGGGCAACGACCCGAGCATATTTATACACGAATTCTATGACATTTAATGATCTCAAGGTGCCAGGAGTTGCCCCAATGCGCTCTGCGTAAGCGGCAACACCTCCAAATTCGAGAACATCCTTCAAGGGTGCAATACTCGCCACTTTCTTTTGACTTGAATCTGGCGGAGTAGAGGGACTTGAGGTTTCTTCATTGGCCTCTTCTTCGAACAACCCCGGCACGCCCTCGGCTGCCGGGGTTTCTTCTTTTTCATTCCTCATCGGGTTCACCATCACCGTTAATTAGGACGGGGTGCGCAGCGAGTTTTTTCTCGATGATCTCACGGATGTTGAGGATGCTGAATTCAATGCCGCTGACGACATAGCCACCACTGTTGAAACCGGTCGAGAGATCGAGCCCCTTGGAAGGCAGAATTCGGGTGGCGCCATTTTCCAACTTGAGAAGTGTCAGCCGTTCTTCGTGCGGATATTGGTCCATCGCATCTTGAAAACGAGATGCAAGCTTATTGGCGTCGCGGGGTTTGCAGCCGAGTTCGAGAAATTCTTGATAGATTTTCATCGCGATCAACATTTCGATTGTCGAACGGCTAGCTTGGCCTCTCGGTGGCTTGGCGGGTCCGATGGTGACATCTCCGCTGGTGCGACGGGCGATGAAATCAGACCGGTCAACTCCAGTCGCGCTGCAGGACAGTTTCAATCCGTTTGTGAAAATTTTTGACATAGTATTTTCCTTTCCAACGACGAAAAGCGCCAAGCTTGCGTCAAACAAAACAACTAAAGTGAGTTATTTTTTGCAGCCGCTCAGGCGGCGTCACGATCTGCAATGCGGCCCTCGAGCCATTTGTCGATTTCCGTTTTCAGAAATCCAACAGCGCGGGGTCCGAGCTGAATTGGCCGAGGAAATCCCTCATGCTTCATTGCATTTTCGTGAGCATGACGTGACCACGAGAACATTTCGCGGATTTGCTTAGGTCTGTAGATTATCGGGTTGGAAGGTGTATTCATTTTCTCGTCCTCATTTAGCGACTGTTGGAACCCACAAGAGCTCAAACGAATCAAGGACACCTCAAGATCACCATATACACTTCATTAGAAAGTGTTTTTTTATTGATATTATTTTCAGTGACTTAACTAGAATTTCAAATCTAAGCCCACAGAATTTGCATCAGGACTCACAAAACTCGGCCCAATCATTCATCAAGCGAGAGCGCTTTTCAAAAAGATCGCCGCGCCGATAGGCAGCTTCCACCGCGTTCCCGACCGTATGAGCGAGCGCCATTTCCACTACAATGTCTTGGTAGCGGGTGGTTTCAGCGGCCCAATCACGAAAAGTTGACCTAAAACCATGAACCGTGAGGTCTTGGCGCTTCATCAATTTGAGCGTTTTCAGCATCGCCATATTGCTTAATGGCTTATTTTTGCTCCGAGGGCTGATGAATACGAAACCGTCTTCGCTCTCCGTATCACGCGGTAAGGTTTGGAGCAGGGCTATAGCAGCCTTGCTCAACGGGACGCGGTGTTCCCGCTGTGCCTTCATTCGATGGGCAGGGATCGTCCAAGTGGCATTATCGAAATCAAATTCTGACCATCGTGCTCCGAGTGCTTCATTGGTTCGGGCTGCGGTGAGGATGGTAAATTCAAGTGCACGTGGGGCAATGCCTTCTTTTTCCCGCAGAGCGGCCACAAACTGGGCAGTTTCGGCGTAGGGCAGGGCGGGGTGGTGCCTGACCACCTTCACCTTAGTAATCTTCGGCAGAAGGGCGTCTAAGTTGCCTTTCCACCTTGCTGGGTTTTCACCAGAACGCAATTTCAAGGCGCTGGCAAAATCCAGCACTTTTTCGATTCGCATCCTGACGCGATTGGCGGTTTCCGACTTTGTGCTCCAAATTGGCTGGAGAATGTCAAAAACGTCGGCCGTTGTAATTAGAGTTACACTGCGCTTGCCGATGACCGGATAGACGTAGGACGCCAGCGAGGATCGCCATTGGCGTTCTTGCTTGGGGTTGCTCCATCCTGTCTCAAGTGACGTGACACACTTTTCAGCCACTTCTTCAAATGTCTGGGAAGGAGGGGGCTTTTGACCTTTCCGGGCGTCAATTGGGTCTTCGCCATTTTGCACCATCCGGCGGAGCTCGACTGCCTTGTCGCGAGCCTCGTTCAATTTCATCAAATCTAGGGAACCTAACCCCATCTGACGAGGGCGTCCGTTAAGCGTGTAACGGAACTCCCAACGCTTCAACCCGGTTGAGCCAACAACCAGCCATAAGTTGCGGCCATCGCCGTAACTCCCAGCCTTCGTTATGCTTTGGATCTTCTTGACGGTCAGCTTCATTCGGTCGCTCCTAGCGCACCAAGAACACATCATGCGTTCTCTGACCCCTGATCTAACCCCCTTTTTGGTTCATAAGTCAAGGGCTTTTTGGAGCGCATTGGAGCGCATAGTTACGAAGCTTTCAGTCATAACCCTTTGTTTTCTGTGCCATTTGGAGCGTTTTGGGAATCTTAAAATCGGAGGTGGTGGCGGACAGGGTGTCCGCATTACTATCTACCGGATGCGTTCCGACTTACCTCTCAAGCCGTTGTTTTTCAGCCTTAGAATGGCTGAATTGATGATGTGACTATCCGCACTTGTTCGATTGCGTTCCCATATAACTGCGCTATTATCGGGGAACTATTATGGGAACAATGACAAATCAGTCCACAGCGGCGCGGATTGGTAGGTTGGATCCCGATCTGGGACTTAATATGCCGAAAAAGCTAGTCAACGCCCTCACGCCTCTAGCGGTGAAAAATGCGAAGCCCGGACGGCATGCGGATGGGGCGGGGCTGCAATTGCTTGTGAAGCCCAGCGGCGCGCGTTCTTGGGTTTATCGCTTCATGCTCAATGGCAAGTCGCGTGACGTTGGCCTTGGCGCAGCTGGGCAACGTGGCATGTCGCTCGCCGATGCGCGCGACGAAGCAGCGGCGCTCCGCCTCAAGGTCAAATCGGGCATTGATCCGCTAGAAGAACGGGACAGGGAAGCCGCACAAGCACTGGCGGCGGCTCAGGCCGCCAAGGTCGCCGGAACCACGTTCAAGGACGCCGCAGCGGCCTATATCGCCGCGAACGAGGAAAGCTGGCGCAATCCAAAGCATCGACAGCAATGGCGCAACACGCTCGCCACCTACGTTTATCCGGTGATCGGGGATTTGCCGGTTGCCGAGGTCGAAACTGCACATGTGCTCAAGATTCTTGAGCCGATTTGGAAAGAGAAGGCCGAGACTGCCAGCCGCATTCGCGGGCGGATTGAGACGGTTCTGGATAGCGCAAAGGCGCGTGGCTATCGCCAAGGGGAAAACCCGGCGCGCTGGCGGGGGCATCTCGCGCAAGTTCTACCAGCCCGCACCCGGCTATCGCGCGGCCATCACAAGGCCATTGCCTATGAGAAAATTCCGGCGTTCATTCGCGTACTCCACAAGCGGGAGGCCGTGGCGGCGCTGGAGCTGGAATTTGCGATCCTCACCGCTGCCCGTTCTGGTGAAGTGATTGGCGCGACTTGGGAAGAGGTCGATTTGGAAAAGGCAATCTGGACGATCCCAGCCAACCGCATGAAGGCTGCGAAAGTGCATCGAGTGCCGCTTTCTCCGCGAGCAGTCGAGATACTGGACACACTCAAGCCGCTTGGCGGTGAATATCTGTTTCCTGGCGCGAAAGGCGGGAAGCTGTCCGGCATGGCTATGGCAATGCTCATGCGCCGCATGAAAGTTGACGCCACCGTGCATGGCTTCCGTTCGAGCTTCCGCGATTGGGCAGCCGAATGCACCGGCTATGCTCACGAGGTTCCAGAAATGGCGCTAGCACATTCAATCGAGAACAAGGTAGAGCGGGCCTATCGGCGCGGCGACCTTTTAGATAAGCGTCGCCGTCTTATGAATGATTGGGCTACTTACTGTGCAAGCAATAGCGCCCATCAAGCAAAAGTCTTGCCGATTAGATCTTCGGGATGAGAATGTGACTCGGCGTCACACTTGCTAGTTTCCAGTCATGTCGGAAGAATTCCTATGGCCGCCCCGCTGCTTCGACGCGCTGGCGGTAATATCTGGCTAGCTCGGCATTCTTATCTATTTCATTGCAAGCTTTAGCCAAATTCAAATTGTAGCACGCGAATCTTGCATTCTTCTCTTCCAGTTCGTACTTCTCGGCAAATTTAAGGTCAGACCCGCGCCTCTCTTCGGCATTTGGTCCTGAAGTCGCAATTATGTATACCGCGAACGCGATCAGGGCTGGAACGCCGATGCATCCCAAGAGTGCGCTCCAATCGGAATCGTTTCCACCGGATCGAGCCTTAATATCGGCCGGCGTGACTTTATGATCGCAATGTGGGCACTTGCTCGCGGAATATTTGATGGGCTCCCCACATCCGGAGCAAAGAAAACTAGTCGTCATCTGGCCTCACTTGCAGTCCCCATGTTCGACCGCTCCGTCCCGAAAGTCGGGTCGGTTGAACGACGCGAACATAGGAACGCGCCTCCCGCGTATTCCCAAAAGGTGTTTTATTCCGCAGGCCGCCCGACCAGTGAGTCGAGGGCCTATGTTCGCCGCCATCTGCGGGCCGCACCTTCCGTTCAAAGTTGGAGCAGCGGCCGTGTTCTAATGTGACCGGCTGCATTTGTCCACGCGCTATGTTAAACGGTTCTTGGGATAGATCGGCCACCCGACAAGCGCGCTTCCGATGTGCTTGCCCGGGTTACTCCAAGAGCCGCATGGGAGGCGGAATGGCACGCTATGATGATGGAAAACGCGGCTTTGCCGTATCTGACGCTTTGGGCCTGGGTGAGGCATGGCAGCAATATCAGAAGATGCTCGATTCTGGTGCTCTCAAATTTGAAGTCACGGAAATTCCGCCGGGCATGCTCGAGTATTTCTTCGCTGAATATCCACCCGATCAACGGGATCGTGCACTGTACTCTCAACTGCAGACAGACCAGGCTGAGCGAACGCTGATCGATGCAATTCAGTCTGGTTCGCTTCCATTGTGGGTCACGCGCGCAAAAGGGCCAGTTGCGGAGCGACAAGTTGCAGCAACCAGCTTGCTAGATTTTGGTAGGGAATCCCTGATCGCTGGCTGCTATCGGCCTTATGGTGACACGGAAAATTTGGTTTTTGGCTATCCTCTATTCGTCAAAGTCGTGGATTGGGTGAAGTTTACGGCTTCGTTTAGCCACGTACAGGAAACGATCGAGCCTTCAATGAAGAAGGGAACTCAGGCGCGCAGGAAGCCGGGCCCGGCCTCTGATCCTGATTGGCCAGCCGCTATCGCAAAGGTGACGGACGCATGTCGGGATGCCGGTTATAGGCGCTTGCTAAGACGAGGTGAGAAAGCGGCTATTATAAAGATGTTGCTCGATGCAATGGCGGAAAAGGACAAACACCCGTCTGATGACACAGCTCGTCGATACGCAGCAGATGTGATCGCAAGACTTCCTGACAATTACGCCGAATAATTATCGGCAAGCTATTCGTAATTATCGGCAAAGGACAAAGCCAGCGCGGATCACGATGATTGGCCTCGTTAAACAAAGGACGAGGTTGATATGCACTCTGAATCGAACGATCCACCGAAGATCGCTTATTCCATAAAGGAAGCCTGCAAGGCGTCCAGCTTGGGACGCACAACGATCTATTCCCACATTGCGGCGGGCCGCTTGCTCGCCCGGCGCATTGGCGGGCGCACTGTTATTCCGGCAGAAAGCCTGCACGCCCTTATCGCAGGCGAGACATGAGCTATGCCTCAGAAATGCGAAACCCGCGCGGGTAAAGCGCGGGCGACGAGGAATAGCTTTGTCGGCATTTTCCATGATCCCTTTGCCTTCCCCGCATTAAGCCCGGAAGCGATCGAAGATCTGATCGCGGTGAATATTTGCGAGCGACATTTTCGCTACTGGTCAGAAGGAGGCTAACATGACTGTTCGCTATCCCGATTTTCCCGGTGCGAAAGGCCCAGAGGGAACGAGCCAGGACGCTGCTGAGGCTATTTCCCCGAATGTGTCACATCTGCGCCGCCTTGCGATGCATTCGCTTGCTCGTTTGGGAGAAGCAACGCCGCTTGAGGCCATTGCAATCTCTGGCGCAACGCGCGAATCGCTCCAGCCGCGCTTTTCGGAACTGCGGGCCATGGGCCTCATCGAACCGACCGGTGCGCGGCGGCGCAATCCCAGCGGCAAGAGCGCATCCATTCTCAGACTCACCGCCAAGGGGAGAGCCACGCTGTGAACGTCGATATTGAAGCCATCGCGCGACACTACGGAGGCAAGGTCTGCAAGGACAATGCGTTGATCCCGACGCCGGGCCACTCTGCCCGCGACCGAGGAACGGCAATCAAGGCTAGCGCGCAAGCTCCCAATGGCTGCCTCGTCGTCTGCTACAATGGCACGAATGCCGATGCGCTCGCGGTCAAAGAGATGCTGCGCGAAGACGGTTTTCTTGCGACCAATAGTAGGCGCGAGCTGACTGCAACGGAACGGCGCGCCATCCGGGAAGCCGAACTGAGACGGAAACGCGAGCGGCTGGAGACTGAGGCGGCGGCGGAACGGTGCGCAGCGGAACTATGGGACAATGCCAGCCGCGCTGAACCGGAGCACCCCTACCTTGTCGCCAAGTCGCTGGCGCCGTTTGGCATCCGGCAGGCGGGCCGAGAATTGCTGGTGCCGATGGTCGATCCCGCCTTTCGCCTGTGGAACGTGCAGCGAATCCGATCCGATGGCTTCAAGCTGTTCGGCAAGGATGGCCGCACGGCTGGGCTGTTCTGGCCCCATGGCGTGCACATGCAGGATGGCAGGCCATCGGCTGGCCCGCTGGTGATCGGTGAAGGCTTCGCAACCATGGCAGCTATCTATTCGGCAACTAGGTTCGGCGTTGTCGCTGCCATGTCTGCGCGCAACCTCGAAACCGTGGCGCGGGCCATGCGAAAGCTGTTCCCGACGCGCGAACTTGTTGTCGCGGCGGATGATGACCGTCACCTATCGGAGAATATTGGGCTGGGAGTTGCGAGAAAGGCCGCTCAGGCAATTGGCGGAAGTGTGGCCATCCCAAGGCCAGAAACGTGCCCAGCGGACTCCGGCGCCGATTTTGCGGACATTTCGCGCGGCGATGTTGCAGGGCGCATCGAAGCGGCGCGAAGCGCTAACAAATGCTAACATCTGAACCGCTCGACTATGCCGCGCTCCAGCCGGACGAAGCAGCGGCGTGTATCATTGACCAATGCGCGTTGCGCGCCACGCCTTACCGCTGGCCTGATCCCGCTTCACTGCCACGGCGTGAATGGCTTATCGGCCATTGGCTGCTGCGCGGCGAAGTGACTGCGCTCATTGCACCGGGCGGCACCGGCAAGAGCACGATCGGAAACACGATTGCGCTTTGCCTCGCCAGCGGTCAGCCGCTCTTGGGCAAGCCCATGCATCGCGGGCCGCAAGCAGCGTGGATCTTCAACCTTGAGGACGGCTCCGACGAACTGGAGCGGCAATTGTCCGCTGCCTGTGCTTATCATGGCATCGTCCCCGAAGATTGCGGGAACCGACTGCATCTCGATAGTGGGCTGATCCAGCCGCTATGCACGGCAAGCGAGGACCGCGACGGTTTCATGCTGCAAGAGGACGTGTTTGCCCAACTCGCAGGGACAATCCGCGAACGGCGCATCGCAACGGTGATCCTCGATCCTTTCGTTTCGAGCCATGCGGTGCGCGAAAACTCGAACGAGGCAATTGACGCCATTGCCAAACGGTGGAAGCGGCTGGCCCAGGAAACTGGCTGCGCGGTCGTGCTGGTGCACCATACCCGCAAGTTAGGCGGACGCGCGGTTACGGCAGAGGATGGGCGCGGCGCTGTGGCTTTGCGTGATGCTGCCCGCATTGTTCTCACGCTCAATCCCATGGGGGACAAGGAAGCCGATGAACTGGGCATTGCGGACCTGGCGTTGCGGCGCTCATTGGTGCGCATGGACACCGGCAAGGCCAATCGCGCGCCTCTCGATGCTGCCACTTGGATCAAGCTAGAAAGCCAGAGCCTCGACAATGGCGAAGGGCTGGAGCCGGCTGATTTTGTCGGTGTGGCCACGCTCTGGGAAAAACCGGACGTATTTCATGGGCTGACAACATGGCACCTCTACACCGTCCAGCAACGCCTTGCGGCTGGTGACTGGCGAGATAGCGTACAGGCAAGGGATTGGATTGGCTACCTTGTCGCCAATGTTGCGGGCCTGTCCGCCGAATCCGACAAGGGCCGTATAAAGGCTATCATTCGGACGTGGAAGCGCAACGGCGCTCTGGCGGTCGAGCATCGCGCGATCAACGGCCGGGACGTGCCTTTCGCAATCGTCGGCAATGCAATTGACGCCAGCGAATTGGGCTCACGTGCACACCTTGAAACGTGTGGTGCGGAAGGTGCGGAAAGTGCAGGCGCTGACCCGCTCTAAGACCCTCCCGCACCACCCGCACCTCTCTTTAGAGAGTGCGACGGTGGTGTGGTGCGGTTGACGACTGGCGAGGATCAACTCTCGTGTCGGTCGGATTAGCCCTTCGGCGTAACCGTGGGTTAGCGCTCCAACGTTCACACTGCGTGGACAGCAAAAAGCCATTTAGACCCGGTATCGATTATCTCTTTCGCTAATTTGGAGCTAGCTACGGGAGTTCAACAAATTCAACGCCCAACGCGCGCGCGCGCGAGGGCACCGAGGCTGGTCAACAAAAATGCCAAGGAATACTTGCGCGGAGTGTTCCACTACAAAACTATCGCAGAAAACTTCTTCTCAATCTTCAACCCCTGTGTGATCGGTACCTTTTATCAAATGCTCGAGGCTCACGTTGGCCGCAATTGTGCTAAGCTCGACTTTAGCGACAACACTCGCGATATAAGCGATTCTTAAGTGTGTTGCAGGATGCACTGTGCAGCATTTTAGCGGGGCGAACCAGATGGCACTCAGATTTAATATGGTTTTATCCGACAGCGGGATCAACCCACGCGAGGTTCGGCTCATGCGCCACCAGCACGTGGCGAAGGATGGCCTGACTCCTTACGCAATTTGGCGTGACAACCGCGACGAGTTCGAGCGGTATCAAAGTGCGCAACGCGAGGATCGGCGTTCCTACTTCGCTAGCAGATTTTGGGCTGGTTTTGTCGTGCCACCGGATGGGAGCACAATGTTCGCCGGATTGTATGAAGTTTCGGGTCACAGCCCTGTTCCAGTGGATTGGGTTGACCCACTCATCCGCGAGACGGCAACCCAGATGGGACGCGCACTAGACATTTATGAGTATCGGCGTGTGTCGGAGTTTGACAACCTTATCGGATGTCTCAAAATCGACTGGGGTCCAGGCACTCGATCATGGGCGCAACGTGCCGGCAGCAAGACCGGCAACAAGCCTATCGTCGAACTAACGCAGTCGTTTCAGGAGCCTGACTTTCCGGGCTTCACACGCTTTATCGGCGATCTCGGAAGCCTACTAAGCCTGCCGTCGACTTGGATCGCTGTCCTGTCGGCCACCAAGGGCATCTACTTGCTCACATGCCCGCGAACTCGCGAGCAGTATGTCGGGTCGGCTTACGGGGCAGATGGTTTTTGGGGCCGCTGGCAAGCTTACGTCGCTAATGGACACGGAGGCAATGTGGGCTTGAAAAGTCGTGATGCTTCAGATTATCAAGTCAGTATACTAGAAGTCATGGGGTCGGCGGCGACGGTGGACGAGATTATCGCGACCGAACAGCTATGGAAGGCCAAGCTCCAAAGTCGTGACATGGGCCTGAACAAGAACTGATTGTTGCGGCGCTCATTTTGTTCGGCACCGCCACTAGTACGTTGATCCTCGATACATCCCCGCATAGTGTCAGGTTATTCAAACTTGGCGCTCGATCAGTAGGTTCACCAGGCACTCGAGAGATCAATGCCGATGCTCACACAACAAGAATTTGAACTGCACCTGTGGGGTGCGGCGGACATTCTTCGCGGCACCGTGGATGTGGATCATGCCAAATTGCAGGATACAGCCATCGCCGCGGCTGCGACAGCGTGAATAGAGAGGCGACCGTCTGGGAAAGTTGCGCGCCGAATGACCAAAATCAGGCGGTCGCGTTCACCTCAAACCGCCGTCCTATCGGGGAGCGGTTATGGGAACATACCATTAAATTGAATAATTACTGAAATAAAACAAAGATAAATGGCGGACAGGGTGGGATTCGAACCCACGGAGAGCTTGCACCCTCGGCGGTTTTCAAGACCGCTGCATTCGACCACTCTGCCACCTGTCCGCATGGCTCAACGAGCCGAGTCGATCGCGTCCTAGCGTTCCCGATTTGAAAGCGCAAAACATTTTGCAAATGCATGAAACAGCGAAGCAAAACGGGCAGCGATTGCGGCTTTCGGGTCGAGCGGTTGCCCATGCGGGTTATTTAGGGATTCCCCTTCGACTCGCTTTGTGCGACAAAGCCGCGATGAAAGGGAAGTATTCATGCGTATCATGACCGCTATTGCCTGCAGCGCCATTGCACTGGTCAGCATCGGCACTGCAACGCCGATGCAAGACGCCAAGGCTCAGGCCAGTTCAAGCTTTGAATCCTATCTGCAGGAGGTGCGCGCGAAAGCCCTGCGGGAAGGTGTGCGCGCGCAAACGCTGGATCAGGTTCTTCCCGGGCTGACCTATAATTCGCGCGTGGTCGAACTCGATCAATCTCAGCCAGGCGGAAGTCCGGACAGCGCCATCCCACCATTCGCTCCGTATCAGCGGCGGCACATAACACTGGAACGGATTGAAAGTGGCAAGGCCGCCTATCGGCGTCTGATCGCCAAGCTGGTTGACGTGGAACGCGAAACCGGCGTGCCCGGTCCGATCATCATGGCGATTTATGGCAAGGAAACAAATTACGGATCCTATACGGGGAATTTCGATGTTCCCCGGTCATTGGCGACGCTGGCCTATGAAGGCAGGCGTCGGGCCCTGTTTGAACCCGAACTGCTCGCCGTATTGAAGCTTATCGACAGGGGCGTTCCCCAATCTGCTCTCAAGGGCAGCTGGGCAGGGGCCATGGGCAAGCCCCAATTCCTGCCTTCGGTCTACCTGCGACTGGCCAAAGACGGCAGCGGAGATGGCTATGCGGATATTTGGGGCAGCGAATATGATGCCGTCGCGTCGATCGCCAATTATTTTGTCAATTCGGGATGGCGCAGAGGCGAACCCTGGGGCATTGCCGTCAGCGTACCTTCTTCGCTTGATCGCTCGGCGATCCAAAGCCGGATCGTCCCAACCCGTTGTCCCCGGGTATTCGGCCGTCACAGCCAGTGGAAAAGCATGGCGGAATGGAGAGCGCTCGGCATCGTGCCCGCAACCGGAAAAAATCTGGACGACGGGACCATGGCAACCTTGCTCGAACCGGATGGAGCAGGTAATCGCGCCTATTTGTTGACCGGCAATTATCGTGTCATTCTGGATTATAATTGTTCGAATTTTTACGGGCTAGCAGTGGGATTATTGGCGGATGAAATACGCAGTTAAATTTGGAATCTTGTCTGCCGCTATTCTGATAATGACCGGCTGCAGCGGGTCGCGCGATTTTGGTCAATTCCCTGAGGGAGCGCCACCAGGCGGCGGCG
>Ga0209643_1001107_pt1 | contig 28933 bp, 20 predicted proteins | sample AutmiccBRH37_all_FD_187383 | JGI IMG/M metagenome (GOLD analysis project Ga0209643, IMG submission 187383) | Deep subsurface microbial communities from Mt. Terri, Switzerland - Autotrophic microbial communities BRH/37_all (SPAdes) (version 2) | ecosystem: Environmental > Aquatic > Deep... | reverse complement strand
CCGCTAAATCCGGCTCTATATCCGCAAACTCTTTTCCAAGTTTTTCGAGGTCTTTCCAAATTACACGCGGTTTTTCCTGTCCTTCAAAATAAACTTGATACAGAGGATCTAATTCATCTAATTGAATCGGGTTTTTAATTCCAGTACTCTTAAATAACTCATCAAGTTCATAAGTCATACTCATAAATGAAGGTCCCATATCGAATCGGAAACCATCCATTTCTACTATATTTAATCGTCCGCCTGCTTTAGAGTATTTTTCTAATATTGTAACTTTATATCCCTTAGCAGAAAGCCTAAGAGCCGCAGATAATCCTCCTAATCCCGAACCTATTATAATTGCTGATTTTTTCATAATCTCACTATTTTTAATATAAAACGAGAATCTCTCCAATTTAGTTCCCTAAACGCAATTCCTTGAATAAAAAAAGTCGGCAAATAAACGAGTAAATATTTAAATCGAGAAGATGCGATACTATTTTAAAACGTCTCTGCTTTACTCATAACTATTTTGTGAATATTTAGCGCACCTAGAACCACAGCGGGAATCCCCTGTCCCGGGAACGCAGTATCGCCGGATAGATAAAAATTCTTTAACATCGTTTTATTCGGAGACATGTTTATTAATGATTTTCTTAATGAATGTGGAATACCGCCTACATAACCTCTATATCTCTTGGTGTAAAACTCAAATGTATTTGGAGTACCGCTTAGAAGATACATTTTTCTACTATCGGAAAACTCGGGAAATTGGTATTCAAACTCCTCTAAAAGTTTTATCGTTACCAATTCTTTTCTTTTGTCATAATCTTCATAATCATTAAGTTCCCAATCACCTACATACGTATGAAAAGAAATTGAAACCGTTTTCCAACCCTTCGGAGCGCGCTCAAAATCATCGGGTTCAGAAAAAGTAACAAACATTGAATTGCCATGCGAAAAAGGGATTTTCTCTTTTGTATGGACTTGATAATAAGCCGATGGAGTCGGAAGATTGGACTCGATAGCAAAATTAATAGTAAAAGCACCCCAAGCCGAATCAAAATATTTTGCTTTCTTTCTAAAATAATCCCCTTCTCTTCCTTCAATCATATTGCCTAAATTCCAAATTGGAATATTGGAGATAACACCCTTTGAATGATACACCTCCCCTTTCGCGGTACTGATTTTATACCCTTCTTTTTCAATCTCTATTTTACTTACCCGGTTCTTAAATTTTATTTCTCCACCTAATTGAATAAATTTTTTATAAATAAGATCAGCATTTGATTTCATTCCGCCATAAGGATAATATGTTTCTGAAGGATATGCCAATCCCATTGCGGCGGTTAAGTATGGAGTATCTTCAATGCTATTTTGAGAAGTGATCAGTAACTGTTCACCCAAAAAGCGATAATAATTTTTATTATTGATAGCCGATTTCGGTATAAATGATTCAAGACTATTAAATGCGGCAGGAATTAATCCGGCATATTTGAAATTAGATAATTTTATTAATGAGATTGCTTCCTTAATTGAAGTTGGAGGTATAGAAAAATTATTCATGACAAAATTCCACATCATCTCTTCGGTCTTATAAATTTTATTCCATATTTTTTCTTCTTTTTTATTACCAAAGAAAGTTCCGGCAGCTTCAATCCATTTATCTTTATCCGCAAATCGGTGAAGTTCTTTTCCATCCATTTTAACTACTAGGCCGATATCCATTTTCTTAAGATTTGGCTTTATATCAAGACTCTTAAAAAGTTGACCCATAGGACGGTTTTCCGCAACAGCAGAAAGGGTAGTAGCCCCTACATCAAACGTGAAATTATCTCTTTTATAATAAGAAGCACAACCTCCGATATAAACGTGAGACTCAAGCAAAAGCACCTTAAATCCGGAATTAGCTAGTAATGCGGCACTGCTTAAACCTCCATATCCTGCACCTATGACAATATAATCGTACATTTTCCCTTTGTTTTTCTAAGTATAATTGAAGTGAAGAGAAAATAGTTCCCTATTTGCTTTAATTTAATAGCGATTATTTATAGATTTGAAGATTCACTGAAACTAATTGGGGAGAAGATGAAGTACCAAAAAACCAACCTTGTATTTAAATCAATATTTATAGGATTAATACTGACAGTAGTATTAGGATTAATGCCAGCAACACCCGAAGAAGGGATGTTTCCATTAAGCGAAATTCATAAAATTGATTTGAAAAAAGCCGGATTGAAGATCAGTCCAAAGGATCTATATAATCCAAATGGCGTGAGTCTAATTGATGCACTTGTAAATATTGGCGGATGCACCGGTTCATTTGTTTCGCCCGATGGACTGATAATCACAAATCATCATTGTGCATTCGGAGCAATAGCCGCAGCCAGCACAACAGAAAAAAATTATCTCGAAAATGGATTCTATGCAAAAGGTTTAGAAGAGGAAATTCCTGCTCAGGGCAATTTCGTTAAGATTACCGAATCTTATGAAGATGTATCCGCTAAGGTATTAAAATCAGTTGAAAACATTACTGATCCCGTAGAACGCAATAGAACTATCGGAAAGACAATGAAAGAGATAGCCGATGCGGCAAACGATCCTCAGAACTCAATCACTGCCGAAGTTTCTGAAATGTTTGCAGGAAAAACTTATGTCTTATTCAAATATCTTACTCTAAGAGACGTAAGATTAGTTTTCGCTCCGCCACAATCAATTGGTAATTTCGGCGGTGAAACAGATAACTGGGTATGGCCTCGTCATACAGGCGATTTCTCTTTCATGAGAGCCTATGTAGGTCCTGACGGCAAATCGGCACCCTACTCAAAGGATAACGTTCCTTTCCATCCTAAAAAACATTTAAAGGTTAATCCCAACGGTGTAAAAGAGGGTGATTTCACATTTATTCTTGGTTATCCGGGACGAACATTCCGCCACCGTCCATCTCAATATCTCGAATATCAGAAAGAATATTTACTCCCTTTCACTTCTGATTTATATGAATATGCTATCAATACAACTTTAGAAGCAGCTAAAAACGATCCTGAATTGAAGTTAAAAAGCGCTTCGAGAGTAAAGGGTCTTGCTAATACCGAAAAGAATTTTAAAGGTAAGATTCAAGGTTTAAAGAGAATTAATATCATCGAACAGAAACAGAATGAAGAGAAAGAACTTCAGAAATTTATCGATTCAAAACCTGAACTAAAAACAAAGTATGGAAATGTTTTAAGCGATATTAACGAAAACTATGATAAGATGTTCAAATTCGCAGAAGCACAGTTATGGTTACGCAACGTAAATGGATTTTCTACACCGCTTCAGATGGCTTCTTTTGTAACGGGTTATGCTTTAGAGAAAGAAAAACCGGATGCAGAAAGAATTAACGCTTATATGGATAAAAATATCAATTCCACTTTAGGACGATTAAATTATCTTAAGGCTAATTACTATAAGGATATCGAAAAGAAAATTCTTAATAAGATGTTAAATGATGCGATCGCTCAGAAAGACGGTGAAAAAGTTACAGCGGTAACTAATCTTGTCTCTTCGGGTAAAGATATATCCGACTTTGTCGATAATACCGTATATGGTTCTAAAATAATGGATGATGCTTATTTTAAGGAACTTACGACAAAAAGTAAGTTAGAACTAAAGGCTCTTAATGATCCATTGATTAATTTCGCTTTAGAATTAAGGGAGCAAAACGATAAGATTTCTCTTACATCTGAAGAGGTGGAAGGTAATCTAAATAAATTATTTGCTCAACTTATTGATGCGAAAATGGAATGGAAGAAAACTAATTTTATTCCTGATGCAAATAGCACACTTAGATTAACTTATGGCTATATAAAAGGATATAATCCACAGGATGCGGTTTACTATTCACCAATTACTACACTGAATGGTGTAATAGAAAAATCGCTTTCAGGCGATGCTGATTTTGTAATACCGGCAAAACTAAAAGAGCTTTACGATAAAAAAGATTTCGGAAGATATGCCGATAAGAAAACCAAAGAGATGCCCGTAGCTATTCTTTATAATATGGATACTACCGGAGGTAATTCCGGCAGCCCTATTATGGATGCTTACGGCAACTTAATCGGTGTAAATTTTGATAGAGCTTTTGAAGCAACGATTAATGATTTTGCTTGGAACGAATCATATAGCCGTTCGATTGGCGTTGATATCCGTTATGTACTCTGGGTAACGGAAAAAATCGGCGGTGCTACTCATATTATTAAAGAACTCGGTTTATAAAAATTAGCCGGGGAAACCCGGCTTTTTTTTTGTATTGACTTTCATTTAAAAAACTCTAAATTGCAGTGTAATGGTTATCCTTTGTTTATTAAATCAAAAATACTACCCTTAACCGGCCGAATTTTATTATTTATAATAATCCCTACCTTATTGTTTTCTCAATCAGATAAATTACGAATTGAGCAGATATCTATTAAGGATGGTCTCTCCCAAGGTTCAGTAAGATGTATCATGGAAGATAATCTTGGTTTTATCTGGTTCGGAACGCACGATGGACTTAACCGTTACGACGGCTATAATTTCAAGATCTATAAAAATAAATTATCTGATCCTACTTCAATTTCGGATAATTGGATCTATTGTTTTCAACAAAACTCAAAGGGCGATATTTGGGTGGGCACAGCAGATGGACTTAACCTTTTCTTAAGGGGAGAGGAGCGGTTTATTCAAATCCAATCTCTTAAAAATAACGAAACAAAATTACAAATTAGTGCAGTATATACCATCTTTATTAATAATGAAGATAATCAAGAGATCCTTTATTTCAGCACAAATAAAGGTTTAGTTAAATACAATCACGAAAAAAATCAATTCAAAGTACTATATCCTAAGGCATTAGGAAATCCGAGTGACGGAAATTATATAAGAACTATTTTCAAAACTAAAGCAGGTAAAATTTTAGTAGGAACTTCCACCGGTAGAATATTTTATCTGAACACATATAATGATTCATTTACACATTTTGAAGGATATACCTACCGAGAAAGAATTATACGAGAGAATTCAGTAAATACTTTTTTGGAGGACGATTTTAATAAAATTTGGATCGGGACTACATTCGGACTCTATTCATATAATTATGTTACCGGCGAAAAACAGTATTTCCCCGATTTAATTGAAGTGCCAAAAGAACAGTATCCAATCAATGTTTATGCTTTGGAACAGGATAAAAAAGGAGATCTTTGGATAGGCGGACACGGCTGGGGCACGGCTATTATTAATCCTCAAACGGGCAAAGTTGTAAATACTAGGCAATACAATGAACCAACTTTTACATCATTAACGCCTTCGGTATTTTGTATCTATGCCGATAAACGTGGTTTAGTTTGGATAGGGACCACCGGAGACGGTATTAGTCGTTACAACCCTTACACAAATCGATTTAATCTCGTGAATAATAAAACAGGTTTGAAAATCCTAAGTGTGAGAACTTTTTTTGAAGACAATAAAAATAATATCTATGTTGGTGGATATAAAGGAATCGAAAAATTTAATAGAACTACCAATGAACATTATTTTTACTCCGATAAAAGCCCTCGTGGTTATTCATTAGTAAATCCAAATATCTATTCTATGGAAGAAGATTACCAAAATAAAGGTAAGATTCTATGGATAGGGACTGAAGGATATGGAATTGTAAAATTAGATTTAGTTACCGGGGAAATTAATAACCGCCCTTTTAAGAATAGATTAATTGGAGGTGAGTACGGTTCATATATCTATTCTCTTTATAGTGATAAAGAACATACTCTATGGGTCGGAACCGAGAGAGGATTATATACAATAAATCTAGTGAATGAAAAAATTGAGTTCTTTCATAATATTCCTCTCGATACAACTTCTATCGGGGCTAAATCAGTAACAAAAATTTTCGAAGATTCTTATGGCAATATATGGGTGGGGACAAATCTTGGCGGACTTAATCTATTCGATAAGAAAACAAAAACTTTTACGAGATTCACATTTGACAAACTAATACCAAATTCAATCAGTAATAATCACATTAAAACTATTTTTGAAGACAGCAAAAAGAGATTATGGATTGGCACAAATGGAAACGGTTTAAATCTTTTCAATCGGGACAAAAAGACGTTTACAAGATTCACTTCAGAAGACGGTCTTCCTAATAATGTAGTATATGGTATTCTCGAAGATAATTTTGGAAATCTATGGATAAGTACAAATTTTGGGCTATCTATGTTCAATCCCGAGAAGAAAACTTTTACCAATTATCTTCAACAAGATGGTCTTCAATCCAATGAATTCAATTCCAACGCTTATTATAAAAGTACGAGCGGTGAATTATTTTTTGGAGGTATCGAAGGATATAATTCTTTCTATCCGGAGAAGATTATTACAAATAAGAATATTCCCGTAGTAAGAATAACTGATTTCCGAATTTTCAATAATGAAGTTACACCAAATACTTTTATTAATGATAAAGTTATTTTAAGAAAAGCTATTGAACTAACCGATACAGTTGTATTAAACCATAACGAGAATATGTTTACTTTCGAATTTGCAGCACTTGATTATGTTGCCCCTGTAAAAAATTCATATTCTTATAAGATGGAAAATTTTGATGACCGCTGGATTAACGCAGGAAATAACAGAAGCGCTACTTATACAAATCTAAATCCCGGAGAATATATATTTAGAGTAATTGCCTCAAATAATGATGGCTTAATGAATAATGAAGGAGCGACTCTCACAGTAATTATCCTTCCTCCATACTGGAAAACTTGGTGGTTTATATCAATTTCTCTTTTTCTGATTATTTCTCTAGTTTATTTTGTTTTATGGTATCGCATTCGACTCATTCAAGACCAAAAAGAGACTCTTCAAGAACTTGTATTAGAAAGAACTTCAGAATTAGAACAATTAAATAAAGAACTTAAGAAAAGTAATTCAAGCAAGGATAGATTCTTCTCTATTATTGCACATGATTTAAGAGGTCCCTTTAATGGTTTCTTAGGATTATCGGATATGTTAAAGAAAGAATGTGATACTCTATCAAAAGATGAAATTATTGATATAAGCAACGCGCTTAATTTATCAATTAAGAAAACATATAATCTCTTGGAGAACCTTCTTAACTGGGCACGAGTTCAAACCGGAAATTATGATTTTTCTCCTATTTCCATTTCTATTAATGACATCATTGATGAGATTCATCTGTTATTTATCGGAAATCTTAGTGCAAAGAATATAAAATTTACGAATAATACCGACTCCGAATTAATGGTATATGCAGATGAAAATATGTTAAATTCTATTTTACAAAATCTAATTTCCAATGCGATTAAATTCACCCCAAGACATGGAGAAATTACAATCAATTCCGTTATTGAAGAGAAGTTTGCTAAAATCATGGTCAAAGATAACGGGGTCGGAATAGATGAAGATACTAAGTCGAAACTATTTAATATCGATTCTCATATTACAAATAAAGGGACCGAGAATGAATCGGGGACGGGTCTCGGTTTAGTTCTAATTAAGGAATTGATACTAAAATCAGGCGGCGAAATAAAAGTTGATAGTGAGATTGGCAAGGGAACTACTTTTTCATTTACTATACCAATTGCTTAAATTTAATTTTATGAAAAAAATCTTATTTATTCTTTCGGTTTTTGCTTTAATATCAATTTATGCTCAAAGCAAGAAAATTGTTTTCGGTTATCTTCCATCTTGGGAAATAATTGATACTGCCAATTTAAAAATCGATTATGAAACCATTACACATATTTCACCATTTTCATTTCAAGCAAATCCCGATGGCTCAATAAAGTTTATTGATTATTGGACATCAAAATGGAATCCGATTTTCGCAAAAGCGAGAGCAAAAAATATAAAAATTATTATCTCACTAACCAATTTTAATCCGGATGAACTTAAGACTATTCTAAATTCTTCTTCAGTTACTTCAACAATGATTGATAATATAATCAAGATACTTAAAGACAACTCCCTCGATGGAATTAATATCGATTTTGAAGGGCTATATGATGAGGATAAGGGTGCTCCGATGAATAGCTTTATGAACCAACTCTATACAAAAACAAAATCGGCTGATTCTAAATATGAAATCTCGATTGCGTTGCCTTCAATTAATTTCAGGAATAAATGGAATTATACCTACTTATCTACCTATTCAGATTATGTAATCGTAATGGCTTATGATTATTATGGAAGTTGGAGCGAGTTTACGGCACCCACTTCTCCATTAGATGGATTAAATTTTACTATTAAACGTAGCATAGAAAGTGATTATGCTAATATTGTAGCTTTCGATCCTTCAAAAGTTGTTCTTGCATTGCCCTTCTATGGAAATGCTTGGCGGACAAACTCAGAAGATCCTTTCGCATCCGTAAAACCGTATTCCGATACAGCTTCATTTAATAATTATATCACTCCAACATATTTCCAAGAAATACCATTCTTGCCACCATTTACTCAAAGGATATTTAATGATCAAACTAAAAGTACTTGGTATAAATTTGTTGATGGCGATTATATAATACAGAATTGGATAGACGATGAATATAGTCTTGAATTAAAAATGGATTATGCTATAACAAAAAATCTAGGGGGTATCGGGATTTGGGCTCTTGGTTATGATGGCATCAGACCTGAACTAAGAAATCTGATTAAATCCAAATTTAACCCCACTCATGTAGCAATTGAAGATATTATTCCGACTGATTTTAAATTATACCAAAACTATCCAAATCCGTTTAATGGTAGTACGGTTATCAAATATTATCTCCCGAAAGAAAGCTTTATAAAAATAGAAATATTTAATTCTATCGGTGAATTGGTACAAAGTCTTTATAATAGTTTTCAAAATGCCGGGTTGCATGAATTAGTTTTTGATGGTGAAAATTTTTCGAGTGGAGTTTATTTCTATAAAATCTCATCTCCAACTTTCTCTGAGACGAAAAAGTTGGAGATGTTAAAATAATTATTTATTGGCTCAACCTACAAAAAGCCTATAAACATAAGTAGAAGCGAAATAGGCTAAAATAGCGAAGAATGCTGAAGTAGGAATAGTAAGGATCCAAGCCCAGATAATATTACGAGCCACGCCCCAACGAATGGCACTCATACCTTTAATAATGCCCACACCTGCAATTGCGCCTGTAATTGTATGTGTTGTACTAACGGGTATTCCAAATTCGGAAGCGACCAATATAGTTAAACCTGCGGATGTTTCAGCGCTGAATCCCCCGAATGGAGAAAGCTTTGTCATATTCATACCAAGAGTTTTTATTACTTTCCAGCCGCCTATCATTGTACCTGCTGCGATTACTGAATGACTTAAAATAACAACCCAAAACGGTACACCAAACTCGGGAAGAAAACCATTTGTGAAAAGTACTAATGCAATTATACCCATTGTTTTTTGAGCATCATTTGTTCCATGGCTTAAGCTATAAATACCGGCAGAAACTAATTGAAGTTTTCTAAAATAATTATCTACTTTTCTTGGTCTCATTCCTCTAACAACCCATAAAGTAATAATAGAAACAATTATCGCTATTACCATTCCTATAATAGGTGCAAGGAAAATAAAAATTACGATTTTTGTGAGTCCTGATGCAATTAAAACACTCGGACCTGCTTTTATAATTGCCGCACCTGCTAATCCACCTATTAAACTATGAGAGACACTTATCGGCATTCCTAAGTGAGTTGCCGTTCCGGCAGTAACAATTGCACCAATTACGCAAGAAAAGATAACAAAATTATCGATTATATTTGTTTCTACAATGCCCTTTCCGATTGTATTTGCTACGTGAACACCAAAAATAAAAGCAGCTAAGAAATTAAAAGATGCCGCCCATATTACTGCTTGTAATGGCGATAATACACGTGTGGATACTACTGTTGCTATTGAGTTAGCCGCATCGTTCATTCCATTATAAAAATCGAACACCAATGCCATAAATATTATTATTAAGGGAAAAATATATTCCATATTATCAACTATTTTTAACGAAAATTGTAATTATTGTATTAGCTACTAACTGGCATTTATCTACTCCATGTTCTAATAAATCGAGTATCTCTTTATGCTTGATTAATTTTATCGGGTCTTTCTCCGTTAAAAATAATTTTCTGATTGCTTCACGGTAAACTACATCTGCCTGTTCTTCTAAATCTCTTACGATCTTGCTTTCATTCAAAGATTTCGTTCTTTCTTTTAAATCCTTTATAGCTATACCAAGCTCTTTTACTTGAAGTGCAATTATCTCACTTAGCTTATCGGCGCTTTCAACTATTTCCGTTACATTGTAAATCTCTAAGCGTGTTACTACATCATTAATCACATCACTAACATTTTCGATGCGTTTGGTTAGTTGCAATATATCTTCTCTATCGAAGGGAGTTATAAATGATTTGTCTAATTTTTTTATTATTTTCATTGCCATCTCATCGCAGCGTTTTTCGAGCGATTTAATTTTTGCGGCAGTTTCAAATTCATATTGGCTTGACATAAATAATGTTTTTGATAATTGTGCCATCTCATTTACGTTGGCAATCATATCATTAAAATATTCAAAATACTTATCTTCTTTTGGCGTTAAGAACTTTAACATTTCCTCACCGTTTTTTAGGTTATTTAAAAAATATAATATATTAATCTATTTATTGAGCGCTCTAAAATCAATTAAAGAATGTTATATAAATGTTAACAAAGCTTTAAGTTTTTGCAGTTTAATTATCTTCATTTCGTGAAAAATTACTTATTAATTATGCATCTCATTTTATTGTTATATCGCCTCACGCAAATGATCTTGCAGCTATGTATGATAAATAAACTGCTCCTAATGTAAGTATTATATTTAAGAATATATTTAAAAAAGCAAAAAGCAGTTCAGTCTCTTTTAGTAAGTTTACGGTCTCAAAAGCAAAAGCGGAGAAAGTAGTGAAGCCGCCGCAAAAACCGATGGTTAGTAAGATTTTTAATTCAGGGGTAATGACTTTTTTCGCATCTAAGAAAAAGATGACAAAGCCCAAAGCAAAACTGCCGAGTACATTAACAGTTAGTGTACCATAAGGAAAATTTGCCGGAAGGAATCGATGTACTGAACCCGAAATCCAAAAACGAAACACACCGCCAAGTGCTGCACCCACGGCTATGAGTAAGTAATTATACATTTATCTTTTTTTGACTATAAAATTACGAAGATTCGACTTGGGGAACAAACTCTTTAAAATGAAAAAAGCCCTGTAAGGATTACTTACAGAGCTTTTATATCGTGAGCGCGGGTGGGCTCGAACCACCGACCCTTTGCTTAAAAGGCAAATGCTCTACCCCTGAGCTACGCGCCCCTCACGTATTTATCAAAATACAGACTTCAAATATATTATCTTTCTATTTAAATCTCAAGCCATAAACCTTAAAAAAATCATTACCGATTAATACGAGCTATTTGCAATTTTAATAATAAACCGATTGTTTTGCAAATTAATTCTATTTAACCGTTATTTAATCATATTTTTTTATATATTTTTGTTTCAATATTCTGTTGAGATTATGAATAAATATACCATTTTAATTGCCGATGACGATGAGAACCTTTGTTACCTTCTTAAGGAAGAATTGGTAAACGAAGGCTATATAGTGGATATTGTTTATGATGGCAAAGACGCTATCGAAGCAATTAAAAAGAAAAATTTCGATGTTGTGCTCCTAGATCTCGAAATGAAAGAAGTATCCGGCGAGCAAGTGCTTAAATTTGTTCAGGAAAATCATCCTGACCTTCAAGTGATTGTTTTAACTGCAAAATCAGAAATTCGTACCGCAATTAATTGTATCAAACAGGGTGCTTATGATTTTATATCTAAACCTTATGAATTCGGTCAATTAGCAGTTACTATTCAAAGAGCAATAGACCACCATAAATTAGTAATTGAGAATAAATTATTAAGTGCAAAAATTGCATCTACTCCTAATAAAATAATCGGCGAAAGCGATAGCATTAAAAACGTTATTTCTCTTGCAGAAAAATCCGCTAAATCCAATTCCAATATTTTACTCGAAGGCGAAACGGGCACAGGAAAGGAACTCTTTGCTGAATTTATTCATAAAAATTCTGATCGTTCCGAAAAACCATTCGTTGCAATCAACTGTGCTTCACTTCCCGATCAATTAATAGAAAGCGAACTCTTCGGTTATGAAAAAGGTGCATTCACAGATGCAAAGTCTTCTAAACAAGGGCTTGTAGAGATAGCCAACGGAGGGACTCTCTTCTTAGATGAAATTGGGGAATTAAGTTTAGCATTGCAGCCAAAATTACTTCGATTCCTTGAGAACGGTGAATTTAGGAGAATCGGCGGAATCAATACACTCTCTTCAGACGTTAGAGTAATTGGTGCTACAAATAAAAATCTAATGGAAGAGGCAGAAAATAAAAATTTCAGGCGCGATCTTTTATTCCGCTTAAATGTAATAACTCTCACCATACCCCCGCTTCGCGAAAGAGGAAAAGATGTTCTTCTGCTGAGCAATTATTTCCTTGAAAAGAAATCGCCCGTTCGTTCAAGAAAAAAACTTTCACCTGAGGCAGAGAAAGAATTAAACCGTTATAATTTTCCCGGTAACGTAAGAGAATTAGACCACATGATCGAAAGAGCAATAATTTTTTCCGATGGAGATACAATTCACATTAAAGACCTCAACGTTCCAAAAGAGGATTTTGATTTTACCAATTTTATCGAGTCCGAAGGGAAACTTTTATCTCTAACCGAAATGGAAGCAATCCATATCAGGCGTGCATTAGAGCTTAATAATTGGAATCGGGAAAATAGCGCAAGGGCTTTAGGTATTAGTCAAAAAACTCTTTATTCCAAAATAAAGTCTTACAACTTGAGATAAAATGAGCACCAAAGGGAGCCGTAAATTATCTTTACTCTTTCACGATCTTAATAATATTTTCGCACGCATTGTTACGAGTACTGAATTATTGAAACAAGATGAGAGCTTAAATTTAGGCTCGAACGCTTTATTAAAAAGTATCGAAAATAGTATCCATGCCGCATCCGAATTACTTGACGAATTTAAGTCTCAAAATGGAAATACAATTTCCGAACCTCGTCTTATCAATATGGATATTCTCCTAAGCGATCTCATTGCCGTTTATCGCGAAAAATTTAAGGGCACATTGGATTTTTCTCTTAATATGGTCGATGATCTATATCAGGTGAAAGCAAATTACGGAGACCTTTACCGATTATTCCTCAACTTAATTGTTAATGCCTCAGAGGCAATAAAATCTGAGGGAGCTATAACTATCCGTGCTGTTAATACCATAAATAAAATTCATAATTCAGAACCTAATTTTTTTGAAGGAGAGAAATCGGCAGTTTGTATTGAAATAACAGATACAGGAGAAGGAATAGACCCTGAATTAATAGATAATATTTTTGATGAGAATTTTTCTACAAAGAATAAAAAAAATTCGGGGCTCGGACTTACGATTGTTAAGAATATAATAGATTCAATGCATGGCTCAATTGAAGTATCGAGTGTCCCTAATCATGGCACAAAATTTACCGTAACGCTCCCTGCCATTAAACCGATTCAAAAACCGAAGCTCCCTGATAAAAAAAGAATCTTAATCGCAGAAGATGATTCAATTCTAAGAGAACTATTGCGTGATTTATTGACCTCATATGAATACTCAATTATTGAATGCTCCTCGGGCGAACAAGTAATTAATTTACTTGGCAAGATTGATATCGATTTATATATTATCGATCATCAAATGCCCGGCATTACAGGTATTAATTGCATAGAAGAGATTCGCTCAAATAATATAGATACACCCATCATACTTGCCACAGGGGCAATTACCAAGAATGAAGAAAAAATTATTGAGACACTCGGTATTACAGATGTTTTCAAAAAACCGTACATATTTGAAAGAATGCTTAAAAGGATTAATGAATTAACGCAAAACTTATAAATCTATTAACTTTCTTTCATCGTCCATCTCTTTTATCATCGGTTTTTTGATCGAAGTCAATTTCTCTAAAAGTTTTATAATATCAGATGCTGCATTCTCAATGAACTCAACTCTTTTCATCACAACATCTTTTGATAATTCGGGTTTAGTAAGTTCTCTTTTGATTGCCGCGATGGAAAGATTTATAAGAGTGAGCGGTTGTTTAATTTCGTGATTCGCAGTTGCCACGGTTGCACCGAAAGTTTTTACTTTCTCTAATTCTATAAGTATCTGATTAACTTCTCTGAAACGGAGCGCAGAATTAATTCTTGCAACCAATTCCACACGATTAAACGGCTTCCTGATATAATCAAAAGCACCGGCTGCAAAACCTTCTTTTAAGTTTTCGACTTCAGAAAGTGCAGTCAATAAAATAATCGGAATTGTTTTTGTTTTATCGTTTGAAGATATTGCTTTACAAACATCCAATCCCGAAATTCCGGGCATAAGAATATCGAGAAGAATTAGGTCGGGATTTTCTGCTTCTGCTTTTTCTATCCCCATCTGGCCTTCATAAGCAGTAACTACATCGAACTTCTCCCGTTCTAATCGGTCTTTTAATAAAAAGACGTTATCCGGGTTATCATCTATAATTAATATTTTTTTCATTTCTTACTTTCTATCTTTTTTAGAAAGATATTTTTTGATTTTTGTTTCTAACTCAATCGTATTAACGGGTTTTGTGATGAGGTCATTAAAACCATTACGTTCAATTATTCCTTTGTTATCGAGCATCGCATAAGCCGTAAGAGCAATTACCGGAATGGAAGAATATTTCGCCTCCCCTTTAATTCTCTTTATTGTCTGAAAGCCATCCATCTGTGGCATCATAATATCGAGAAGAATTATATCAGGGATCTTTGTATTAAGAATCGTCAAACACTCCACTCCGTTTGAAGCGAATATAGTTTCATATCCAAGGTCCTTTAGTATCTCTCCGATTGTATAAAGAGTATCGTTATTATCATCCACCACCATTATGAGTTCATTCTTGCCGGCTATCGTATCATTATCATTGCCTACACTAAAAGGAAGTTCATCATCAGGCAGTATTGCATAATTTTCCGCATTATAACCTACTATCCCTATCTCGTCTCTAATTATCTTTAGTATATCAAGCGGATGCATCCCGGCGGTCTTAACTCTTTTATTAAAATCCTTTTTCAAAGTTTCAATTTCAGCATCGGATAGATTTTTTAATGATTTCCCCCAACCGGTCTTTTTCTTTGGTTCTACCGATGCAATAATAATCACCGAATTTTTTTTAATCTTGTTAAGTTCGGAAATTAATTCCCATGGGTCCAATTCGAGAGTAAGAGGATCTACTACTATCGCGCCGCACCTAATTCCATCATCCTCTTCTTCAAATTCTTTTGCTGTAATATAATTTTGTACTAAAATATTATATCCATCCAAATAATCAGAAAGGATATTTTTCAATTCACTATTATTACTGAATATTGCTGTTCTACCAATATAATTTCTTACTGGTTTATCGATAGAGCCAAATAATGAAGTCTCGATAATATCTAATATTGAGTCATTTAATATAAATGAAATAGCTGTACCGGAATTCACATTACTTTTAATATTGAACTTACTATCGAGCATCTCAATATATTTTCTGGATATTGCAAGACCGAGTCCGGCACCTCCATATTTTCTTCCGAGCCCATTATCCACTTGAGTAAACTCACCAAAGACCGTTTCTAATTGATCGGCAGGAATTCCGATCCCTGTATCACTAACAATAAATTCAATCCTCTTATCATCAAGTATATTTGTCTTTAATTTCACTTCTCCTTTTTCGGTAAACTTGATGGAGTTATAAATCAGATTGAGTAGTATTTGTTCGAGTTTAGCTTTATCGGTATTTAGTAATACGTTCTTATTCAGATCTTTTTCGTATTTGAATTTAAGATTTTTCTCCTGCACCATTAGACGAGTACTTTCAATAATCTCTTCCAAAAATTCATCGAGAAGGAATGAATCTTTTCTTATTTCCACCTTATCCGTATCGAGCTTAGAAAATTCCAATATATTATTAATTAAGTTAAGGAGTTTTTTCCCGTTCCTTAAAATGATATTATTTCGTTCAATCATTTTAGGTGCTGCACTGCTCTCTTTAAGCATGAGCTCCGTTAATCCCAATATTGATATTAATGGAGTGCGAAGTTCATGCGACATATTAGCGAGGAATTGAGATTTAGATTCAACTAAATTTTCTAATTGCTTTAGAGTTCTTGCATTACTGATCCCGATGGCTAATTGTTCATCAATTTTTTCTAAATATTCTATTATGTTTTTATCGGGATCCGCATCCGAACCTAATTCGAGAAGTGCAATTACCTCTTTATTATAAAGAAGCGGGAACACCAAAATGTATTTTAATTTAATCGATACAATTCCCGAAGTCATCTCCGGATAATTATCTTGAAACTTAAATTCCGTTGGAAGCTTGTTTTCTATTGCCGATTTATAAATGCTTTTTTCAAGCATCATCTCTTTAGAATTGCTTACTATTCCTGCCGATGAGATATATTTCGGTTCGTCATTTTCCACTAAATATAAAGCACCGAAATGTACTCCTGTGCTTTGCAATATCCTCTCTAATGCCGAATCAGATATCTCTTTTAGAGATGGGTTGCGGTTAATAAGAGAAATAAACTGGGTGTAATCTTCTTCGCTTTTTTTATTAATTTCAATTTCATTTAGCATCTTATTAAAAGTCATTCCAAGTTCACCAATTTCATCTCTGGAAATAATTTTAACTCGATGAGAATAATCTCCTTTACTTGTTGTCTCTGCAGCATCGCTCAATAGCCCGATCTGTTTTCGGAACTTGGCAGTCAAAACAAAAACAATAATAAAAGCGAATGCACTTCCTGCCACGGCAATAATAATTACAATATTTCTTATTAAATCCCTTAATGCTCCTCCTTCGCTATAAAATTTAAATACAACAAATTTTATTTTTGAAGGCGATTCGATTGTATTTGGCGGGACTACCAATGCAGCGACGAAATCCGCCGCACTTGTTTCTTCAGAATAAATATCAAAATTATTTTTATATCTTAATGCCTTAATTGCATTTTCAATTATAATATTATATCCTTGATTAGCATCGCTCTTAGATATAATTAGTGGCGATTCTTCAATAATAAGAGCAGCATTAAGCTCTGCCTTTGCTGATACCTTATTTAATAATTCCTCGCTTATACGGAAACCGTAATAATAAGTAATTGTGTCATTAAGTCTATAATACTTCAGGATTATATTCGGATTATTCTTGAAAAATTTTTGCAAACCATTCGAACTACCATTTAAGGATAAATCCGTACTTTTTCTAAAAATTTTTTTATTTATGAGAGAATCATTTTTAATTGTAAAAATAAAATCAATTTCGGTAGTATCGAGATTAAATCTTTCTATACTATTATTGCTTTGAATTAATTTTATGAAATCTGTATCGAGGGTCTCAACTATTTGTTGGAAAGAGAAAACAAAATCGTTTGAAGAATTTAAAATATCACGGGACTGCGCATCCCTAAGAATAGTACTCGAAAAGGAGTAATAGATCGAAGCGGTAATTCCCGATAGGAGAATTACCACCACAGAGGTAATTAATAATAACCGTACGTTTAGTTTCATGTTGTTTAATCATTCAATTCGGCTGATTATTTATTTTCGTTCTCTTTTGGTTTAGTTTTGTATTTATCGTACATCTCTAAATTCTCTTTCTTCTGTTCTTCAAATGCATCTTTCTTTATCATTAATCTTTCTCTAAGAGTCGGTAGAATTTCTGCTTTAATAGAAATAATAATCTCTTTTTTAGTATAAGTCTTCTGGTCGTACCCGAAAATATATTTCAGACCAAAAAACCACCAAGGGAGATCTTTAAGAACCGGAACGCCTCTACGAGAAACTGCATCTTCATTAACGAATAATCCGCCGATAACTGTCTCTTCACCATTCAATAAAAGAACGCTTGTAGTGGCAGCGGTTTTTCTTATTTCGGTACTTATAACATCAGGGATTGCAGAGCTTCTTTCCACTTTTACTTTAAGGAGAACATATTCCAAACCATCTTGATTATAGATATAAGGAGTTACTTCGATAATAGTACCCGTTGAATAAAACTTATCGATTAAGTTACCGGAGAAATCACGTTCTTTAATCGATATATCAGAACCTACTTGAGTACGTCCCTGAATCCCGTTTCTTACAGATACAGTGGGACGAGCAATAATTTCACCCAAATTATCAGTCTCGAATAATCTAAACATTGCGGTGGCATTACCCGCAAATTTTCCCATAGTAAATTTTGATTCGGTAGTTAAATCCAAGGTTGGTGGTTTAGCGACGGTTTGTTGTGAGTTAGAATTTTCTGTTTGCTCTTGTTCTTCTTGAAGAGTCCTGAAATCACCTCCGACAGATAAACCATTTCTTGAAAGAAGGAACTGCCAATTTATTCCTTTCTCCGTCATATCATAAACATTAGCCTCGAATAGAACCGCACTAATTTTTACTTCTTTCTCTTCTACACCTGCATATTCATTAATATCACGCTCGGCAGCGGCAACATCTTTTCTTTTTACTAATAATGCATCAGTCGTTTCTTCTACAACAAAATTATTATATTGAGCTATTATCATTAATGCTTTTTTATACTGCATCTTTTCAATTTCGAAACCGATTGGACCATTGAATCCGGCAACAGAAAAAACTTTCTTGCCTGTAATTTTTTCGCTAACCTTACTTATTAAATCGATTGCTTGCTCGAAAGGAACTAATTGAGATAGAGTAATTAATTCGTCAGGATTTGTATAGCCCGAAAGCTTTTCCTTTAGGTCAACTTGAGCGTTCAATCCGCTAAGTCCAAAACTTATCATAATAAAGAAAATAAATCTTTTCATTTTATTTGCTCTGCTTTTTTTCTTTTGAAAGTTCAAGCGTAATTTTTTCAATAATTCCGCCTTTGTTTACGATAAAATGTACTTGGCTTTTCTTGAAATCGATCTCAGTCAAATACCCCAAATACACCTGATCTCCTTCCCATAGAAGGTAAGTCCTGCCGGAAGCATCAGATAAAAATGCTCCATCGGGTATTAATGCCAATAATTGCCCGGTTTGTACGTCCAATAGTTCGGAACTGTTTGGCACAATTTCGCTTCTAATTAATGGATAGAAATAATCATAAACCGGGTAAGGCTTTAGATCGTTCTCTACATAATTTTTAATCGCAAATCGATCGTCCGATGATGAATAAACTTCCACATTGAATTTATAATTAACGAGATAATGAGGAGTGCCATCGGTATCAACATTAATATTATTAGCGAGAATCATCGTATTTATTTTTTTTAATAATTTACTCTCTTCTATCGAATAGATCAAATTATATAAATCTCTAAACTCTGCCACGCCATCCAAAGTATAATTAAAAATATCAAATCCTTTCTCACGAGTATTCTCAACATATTCCATATTGACAAATGAGTATTCAGAAAATCCTGCACTTACCTTATTGACAAAATCATAAAAATCGGTTTGATTAATATTGAACGGGATATTATGCCTGCGCAAAGCGAGAACGGAATCTAATTGAGCCGAACGTTTCTGAAGATCGATTAAACTTCTCGTTAATGCTTCGGTATCCATCTCATATTTTTTCAAATTTTTTATTTTCGTATTCCTATCATCAATCTTGCCTTTGAGTATTACATAATTAAATATACCGCCGGCTACAATAATGAAAATTAGAATGCTGCTAATAATGATAGTATTTTTTACTTTGCCGCTCATTTTGTACCGGTAGTATCCTTTTTAGCTAAGTCAAATTCAATTGTATAAGAATATGCGTTTTTCTCTCGGAGCGGTTCATACTTGATATTTTTTAAGTTTGATACCTGGAGATAATTAGCAAACTCCGTTAATACACTCCTTGAAAGCGAATAACCGATGATCCTTATTTTACCGGTTTCTCCGATATCAAGCTTACTAATCCAGAAATTTCTTCTTCTCTCTGCAAAATCCGAAATATTAGAAAGATTATAATTCCATAAACCGGAACCTGCCGCCACTGTATCGAGCACTGACTGCGTTTCATCAAAGCTATTAATTCTATTATCTAAAGGAGTAATCTGTTCTACGAGCACCTGATTTTCGAGCTGCCTAAGTGTCAATCGAGCAACCTCTGAATCTAATTCATTAATGTTCCTATTATTCGAAAGCGTCTGGAGTGTGAAGAACATTGCCGCACCAAATAAGAACGGAAGCAATGCATAACTGTGCCATCCGAACTGCAAAAACTTTTGATTCTCTTGAACATATTTTGGAAGGAAATTAACTCCTTTATGCTTGTGGTCTAATTCATCAAAATATTCAACTGCAGCTGAAATAGGGACAGCATAGAGAGCGAGATTCTCAATATCTTCAATCGGTAATTCACGTGTAACGAGGTCTTCAAATTTTAATTCAGATACATTCGCTTCGGGAAAGGTGCCATAAAACGATAGCATTAAATTCTCTGAGCGATCCTCTCCGCAAATAATAATATTATCAAGCTTCTGGATCTGTCCGTTTTCCATCTCTAAAAGTATCTTAGAGAAATAAACGTCATAAGTATGAAGATTTTTTGTACCTATATCAAGTGTGGAACCGATATGTTTTAATTTCTGTCCTTCGAGAAAAATGAGCTTGCTATATTCTTTACCGATATAAATTATGAGTGAATAATCTTCAGGGAAAAATTTATTTGTTTTGCCAACATAATATGATAATGCCAGTTCAGTGGTTTTAATTGTAGGAATTTTTAAGTATCTTTTTTTAATATAACTGGCGAGAAGATTAACAACACTAACGCAATGAATATCCCCTTCAATAAATACCGATAGAAGTTGATTGGAATTTAATTCCAAGTAATCAATACCATCGGGCGCTACGGTAATTCCCTTAACCGTTTGAATATCTTTTATTATTGCATCAATTAATTTATTTTTTTTCTCTTCGCGCGGACCTTCATAAACATGGAAATTAACGGTGGGCTCCGTTATAATCGGTATAAATTCCATCTTTGAAAGTTGGAAATTCGAAAGCGAGGCTGCCACTTGTGCGATATCATTAGCGTCAACATCCATACCTATCGGGGTAGTCGAATCATCAAGACTATCGAACGATAAATCTCCGCCCGATTCAGGCATCGGAATACTAAAATCATTCTCTTGCCTTGTGGGTGATTGATACATAGAAGACATAGTTAAAGAAGCTACTTTGAGGACTCTAATAGTTTCTTTATCTTTAGCAACGACTGCTAACTTAGCATCGCTCCCTTCGCAATATATGCAGACTACGGGCTTTGTCATATACCTTTCATTAATTGCATCATTCTAATTTTATTATTTGAATATGCTATCGTATTCTCCGCTGTTATTCTTCTTTCCTGGTAAAGTCTAAGCAAATCCTGTTCCATTGTAACCATTCCAACATCTCTGCCTTGATTTATCATACCATAGATTTCGCTTGTGTTATTGCTTTTAATGGCAGCTCTTATCGAAGGAGTACTAATCAAAACTTCTTTTGCAAGCACTCGTCTCCCATCGGTACTTGGAATTAATTTTTGCGATACTACCGATACAAGCACATCAGCTAATCTATTCCTCACTCTATCCTGCTCACCGGTATCCACTTCCGCAATAATTCTATCTAATGATTCCACGGCGGATGAAGTATGGAGCGTGGAAAAAACTTTATGACCAGTATCGGTAACTTCCAATGCTGCCATAATAGTATCCGGATCTCTCATCTCACCTATTACAATTATATCAGGATCCTGCCTCAAGGATTGGATTACTCCCTCCTTAAAAGAAAGGACATCTCTCCCCACTTCTCGATGCTTAATAATAGCTGCATTTGAAGTGTGAACATATTCAATTGGAGCTGCTATTATTACTATATGACAAGGATCGAATTTATTATGATAATCAATAATCGCATCAAGTGTAGTTGATTTTCCCGACCCTGTAATTCCCGTTACTAATGAAAGACCAAATTTAATAAATCCATGACTCATCTGCTTGATAGCCAATGGATGAAATTCGAGAGATTCTAATGAACGAATATTAGAAGCGATCGCTCTCATATTTAATGTTAATGTATCTAAATCATAATAAGCATCAGCCCTAAAGCGAACATACTTCTGATGCTTTTCATAAAAATAAGTATAACTAAAATCTAAGTTTCTTTTTTCTATTAATAATTTTAATTGATTTGGAGATAGAAGTGATACAATTAAAACAGCCCATTCATCATTATTAAGAATAGGGAGTTCTTTAGCTTTCTCTTTTTTACCATGAATTCTAAGCCATGCGAATCCATTTGTAGCCATTCCGCCGATTTCAATATCGGAGGCTTGATGCTCAATCATATAGGTTAAAATATGATTGGCTAACTTAATTACCTGTAATTTTTGCTCATTCGGAAGCTTATCGATATTCTCGATAATGAAATTTATCCGCTCCGCTCCAATAATTACCGGAGGGATCTTGGAGGTAAAAAAAGATAAAATTGACTTAGCGTTTTCAATCATCCGCAATAACCAAAAATTTTGAATATAAATTAATACTATTCTTCCATAGTTGCACCAATTACTTCATGAAAACTTGTAAGTCCGAGTCTAACTTTCTCGAACCCTGCATCACGAAGACTTAAGGAGCCATCTTTTCTTGCTTGATCTCTAATTGCTTCTTCATTAACGTCATCACCTGCATTAACGATTGCTCTTCTGATCTCTTTAGTAAAATAGAGAGCTTCATGAATAGCCATTCTTCCTTTATAGCCGGTTTGATTGCATCTATCGCATCCCACTGCTTCATATATTGTGTGGTCTTTATAATCTTCATAATTCAAGTCCAAAAGCCTAACTGCTTCTTCTAAGTTTGGAGTAACTTTTTTACAGTTATCGCATAGCTTTCTGATAAGACGCTGAGCCACAATAATATTAATTGCATAAGCAATAAGGAATGGCTCCACTCCCATTTTGAATAAACGAGCAACCGCCGAGGGCGCATCGTTTGTATGGAGTGTAGAGAATGTTAAGTGGCCCGTGTTTGCCAATTTAATAGCAGTCTCTGCGGTCTCCTTATCTCTCATCTCACCCACAAGAACAATATCGGGATCGTGTCTCAATATAGCTCTTATCGCCTGCTCGAAATTCATCTTGTAACCGATTTTTAACTGGCGAGCACCTTCGATAACATATTCCACAGGGTCTTCGACTGTTAACACATTTTTTGTGGGATTGATTACTTGATATAAAGCCGCGACAAGTGTTGTCGATTTACCCGATCCTGTTGGACCCGTAAGGATAATCATTCCCTGCGGCTGTGTAATAGCTTTTACGAATGCCGTATTTGAATAGCCCGTCAAACCGAGCTTGCTTAGGTCTTTTATAACTTTTCTATCATCAAGAATACGAATAACGATTGTTTCAAATTTATTTTTAAGTTCGGTTCCGACCATCGGAAGCACCGATACACGGAAACGAATTATATGACCATCGATTTCGCGCTGAATAAAACCGTCTTGCGCTCTTTCTCTTTCAAAGCGGTCTAATCCTTTTGATCGGTCTTTCACCACCGCCATAACTGCCTCGGGCAGAGTACCTTCCTGAACGTGCCATAGTGCGAGCTTGCCATCGGTCCTGAAATGTATCTCCGTTTTATTACCCGGTTTTGGGATTACGTGAATATCACTCACTCCCTTTCTCGTCCCTTCCACCAATGCTGCTTCAATTAGATTTATAAGTGCTGATTTATTTATCTCGGCATCGAGTTCATCTTCATTAATTGAAGCATCCTCAGCTATTACCTGCATCTCCTCGTTTGCTTCTTGAATAGCTTTTAGATATTCATTCTCCGCCGGAACTATTAGTGCAATTAATTTATCATAATCCTTTTTGCGTAAAAAATTAATTTCATATTTTTTTGCGTTAAGTGTGTAGGCAATTTTAACGAGTATTCTATCGGTAGGATCGACTGCTGCAAGAATGAGCTTATCCCTGATTCTATCATCAAATTTATAAGGGAGAACTCGATGTTCAAGGAGCATCTTTTTAGTATCTTCCCCCCCTTTATTTAATAGTCCCTTAATCTCAGCAATCCGTTCATCTGAGAGTTCATCGAAATGGACTATAAGCTCTTTGAAAGCATATAAAACAGCCACTTCACGAAATATCAAATCGTGATCGAATTGAAATTCATCAACTAAAATTTGAGCTAAATTTCTTTTTAATTTTGCTTGGTCAGCTTCTTTTATTTTAAGTGCCTGCTCAAGTATATTTGAATCGATTATCCCTTTCTTTAATAAAAGGTAACCAATCTTATCCGACATTTCCATTGCTACATCTAACATAGTATTTTCTTCTTATTGAGACATTGTTGATTTTGGACTTATAGTTGCGGTCTCTGCCGAAACTAAAGTTAATCCGATCATCACTACCATTATAACCATGGCAATCATGACCTGAATCATTTCTATAATATTTTTTAATCTATATACTGTTTCACTCTCATAATAATTTGCCAATTGCAATGCGGTATTTTTAATAGTACCCGTTTCTTCGCCCGAGTGGAATCGCGAAAGAGCCGTCTCTGTAAATACACCCGATGCTTCAAACGATTCGGTAATTCCCATACCTCTTTTTACCATTAAGGGTATTGCAACGTTTTTTATCTGACTCTCAAAATAAGCATTTCCGCACGCTTCCGAGGCAATTCTAATTGGTTCGATACTTTCAGCCGATCCGCTATATAAAGTATAAAATACACGACAAAAAACCTCTATCGCTGTTTTATGAATAAGTGAACCAATAATTGGAATTTTCATCTGCCATTTATCAAGGAACAGCCTTCCCTTCTTCGTTCTTGCCCAATAAATTAATGCGATAGGAGGAGCCATCGCAAGTATAATAATAATTATAAAATTGTTCATCAAAAAATCTGAAAGTGCTAAAGTTGCTTTGGTCATAGGGGGAAGATCGATCTTGAACTTAACAAATAATTTAGCTGTCTCAGGGAAAATATATCCGACATAAAAAAGGACAGCCAAGAATAGGATAAATAGAGTAATGAACGGAGTAATAAGTGCGCTTCTTAAACTCTTTTTAAATTCTTGCTGACGTTCAAGGAATTTAGCCGTAGCTTTATATATCTCCGCCATGTTACCGCTCTTGGAGGCAAGTCCCAACATATATGAAGTGAATTTTCCGAAGACTGATTCATAACGCATAAATACAGCTTGGCTATCCGTCCCCTTTTTCATCTCATTATTTATCTGTTTTAAAGTTTCTCTTAATGTTTTATTCTCGACGTCATTTATCATAAGAGTAAGAATCTCACTGAATGGAAGCTTTTGTTCGAGAAGTTCGGCACTTATTTTAACGAATGAAACAATTGCTTGAGTCGGTGGCTTAGGACTGAAATCGAACCATTTTTTATTTACCGATATAACCGTATAACCGAGTTTTCTTAATGCGGTAGCCACTTCTTCTTTAGAATAAGCTCTCTGTTCTCCGGTAAGCGGCTTATCAGTACCTTTTCTGATTTTATATAGAAAAGCAGATTTTTTATCGATGCTGATTATTTTTAATTGATTCTTTTCGGCTAATCGATGGATTTTATCCTTCGCCTCTTTATACGACATCGTATTAAGAGTTCCGTTTATCGGTTGACCGTTTATTTTCACTGCATTAAATCGAACTTCAATCATAAGAAACCGAGTTGTGTTATTTTAGTTTATAAAAAAAGCCGGCAATAATTCACCGGCTTTAATTTAGCAAAAATTATGCTAAAAATAATTTTTTAATCAGATTAAAATTAATTATTGATAGTTGTTGATGTTATTGCATTCGGACCAACTATCATCGTTACTTTAACTTTATTGGCCGCCGTGTTACCATTTTCAGTCCCTTCCGCAACTAAAGTAACAGTTTGTGCTGCAACGGTTGCTGCTACGTCAACACTCATATTTGGAGTTCTTACCAATGAGGTAGGTACAGTCCATCCTGTAAATGTATTACCACCACCGCCTAAAGCTGTTGGTTTTCTGTAATATGTCTGTGCTAATGAAGCTAAATTTGTTAGATCTGCTGTTATTGCATCTCTATTTGCTTGTGAACTGCTAGCTGTGAAAACATTGATACCTACTACAACTGCGATACCAACAATGATAACTCCAAGCACGATAAGTAAAAGTTGTTGTTGACCCATGATTCTACTCCTTATAACATGTTATTGATTTTGTGTTTAGTATTTTTTCAGATACTAAAGTTTATTTAATGATTACTGTTTGAAAACTCTTTGGAGAAACCGTTATTTGCACTTTAACCGAATCATTTCCTGTAACAACTTCATTTCCGGTTGCAGTAATTACAACGTTTTCATCATTTGCAACTGCTTTAAAATGTCCATTTGCAGTTGTTCGAAGTTCATTTGGTATAACCCATCCCGTAAAAGAACGATCGCCTCCGCCATAGGCCTTCGGTTTCATATAATATTGTTGCGCCATTGCTGCAAGGTTAACTGATTCATTAATAATGTTATTTCTTTTAGCTTCAATTGCATTTGCTTGAAACAGATTCAAACCTACTACAATTGCTATTGCAACAATAATGATGCCGAGTGCTATTAATAGTAATTGCTGCTGTCCCAAAACCTTCTCCGATCTTCATTATTTTTATAAAAATATCAAGCAAACATGCTTTGAACGCTTAAAACATTCAAAATGCAAGCCAAATATAAAATGGTAATTATTACTTATAAAAGATAGAGAAAGAGAATGATTTATACACTTTTAAAATGAAATTTGGGCGAGAAATGTTGTTGTAGTAATTATTACATGTAAAAAATACTTGGGTGGAAAAAATTTCCACCCGTTTTGAGGCAATTTTTAGTAATCTAAATTGGATTGATTTGATTCAATTGAAGTTTCATTCTCCATCAGAATTTGTTAATATCACATATTAGTTGAAACCCGAACAATGTTAATTTGACTACGAATTCTATCTTAGCTTAATATGCAATTCTTTTAACTGATGTTCGTCCACATGAGATGGAGATTCATCCATTAACGAAGTTCCGCTCGAAGTTTTAGGGAATGCGATTACGTCTCTAATTGAACTTTCTCCCGAGAATAACATCGAAAGACGATCAAGACCGAACGCCATTCCACCATGAGGCGGCGCACCATACTTAAATGCATTCATTAAGAATCCAAACTTCTCTTGAGCTTCTTCATCGGATATTCCAAGAGCTTTGAACATTTTTGCCTGAAGCTCCGAATTATGAATTCTTATACTTCCGCCTGCTATCTCATTTCCATCAAGAACAAGGTCATAAGCGCGAGCATAAACTCGAGCAGGATCGGATTCCATATACTGTTCATCTTCTACTCTAGGAGCAGTAAATGGATGATGCATCGCGTAATAACGTCCGGTTTCTTCATCCCATTCAAATAATGGAAATTCAGTAACCCAAAGAAGAGCCGGTTTTGCATCCGGTTTTATTAATTCTAATCTGCGAGCCATCTCCAAACGTAAATGGCCCATTATATTCAATGTTTTCGTTTTTAATCCGGTGAGCATAAATAAAAGATCTCCCTGTTCGGCACCTAATTTTTCGATTATTCCCTTCTTTTCATCATCGCTTAGGAATTTAGCAATCGGAGCTTCGAGATCATTTTCTTTTACTCTCATCCAAATTAATCCGCCTGCACCATGTTTTTTAGCAAAATCGGTAAGTACGTCCAATTGATTTCTTGTATATTCTCCGCATCCCTTTGCCAAGAGACCCGTGATAATTCCGTTGCTATTTAAGGCATCTTTGAAAACTCTGAACTCCGCATTAGCAAATACATCATTAAGAGTAACCATCTCAAGTCCGAATCTAAGATCGGGTTTATCACTTCCATAGCGTTCCATCGCTTCTTCATAAGAAAGACGCTTCAATGGAAGCTCAATATCATAACCCTTCAATTCCTTGAATAGCTGTTTCATCAATCCTTCCATAATCACAAATACATCATCCACATCCACGAAGGACATCTCAAGGTCTATCTGTGTAAACTCGGGTTGACGGTCGGCTCTTAAATCTTCATCTCTGAAACATTTTACAATCTGGAAATAGCGATCGAATCCCGATACCATTAATAACTGTTTATACTGCTGCGGAGATTGAGGTAGAGCATAAAACTTTCCCTTATGCATGCGGCTCGGTACAATAAAATCACGTGCCCCTTCCGGTGTGCTCTTCATCAGCACCGGAGTTTCTATTTCAATGAAATCCATCGCATCGAAATATCTTCTGGCACTCTGATATAATTTATGACGAAGTATCATATTGCGCTGCATCTTTGGACGACGTAAATCCAAATATCTATATTTTAATCTCGTGTCTTCGCTTACATCAATGCTCTCTTCAATAGGGAATGGGGGTGTCTCGGCATGATTAAGTATGATTAATTTATCCACCATCACGTCAATATTACCGGTAGGTAGTAAAGCATTCTCCGTACCTTCGGGACGTTTTCTTACGTTTCCTTCGATCGAAACGACAAATTCGCTCCTAAGTTTTTTCCCAAGTTCATGCGCATCAAGATTATAATGCGGTTCAAAGACTACCTGCGTAATTCCATAACGGTCTCTTAAATCTATAAATATCACTCCGCCTAAATCTCTGCGAATACTTACCCAGCCATTTAAGACTACATGACTACCTATATTTTCCTCGCGCAATTCCCCGCAGGTATGCGTCCTATGATTAAATTTCATCTATTATTAACGCTCCTATTCATTTTTCTATAAGATTTAAAAATAATCATTATTTAAGGGGTTTACAAATAGCTTATTTCTG
>Ga0209643_1001106_pt1 | contig 28944 bp, 25 predicted proteins | sample AutmiccBRH37_all_FD_187383 | JGI IMG/M metagenome (GOLD analysis project Ga0209643, IMG submission 187383) | Deep subsurface microbial communities from Mt. Terri, Switzerland - Autotrophic microbial communities BRH/37_all (SPAdes) (version 2) | ecosystem: Environmental > Aquatic > Deep... | reverse complement strand
GGAGGTTTTGTGACTATCAGACTATAATTTCGCGGACTGCCAGCACAGCGTCATGGGGTTCTCCTCCTGTCGCGAAGCGTTGGGGAGGCGGACCGACGGCGAAGCCGGCGAGACGGAGGGGCTCTGCCGCATCACCCGAACTCCACCAGCACGTCGTCAGCCGCCACCGGATCGCCGTCCTTGGCCCCCACGGCCTTCACCACCCCGTCGCGCTCGGCCTTCAGGATGTTCTGCATCTTCATGGCCTCGATGATCGCGACGGTTTCGCCGGTCTTGACCTCCTGGCCCACCACCACCGGGATCGACACCACCAGACCCGGCATAGGCGACAACACCAGTTTGGACGTATCGGCCGCGATCTTCTCCGGCAGGCGGGCGTAAAGTTCGGCGACATGGGGCCGCAGCACCCGCACGCGAGCCTTGGCCGCGCGGTGGCGGATGTCGAAGCCGTCGGGGGCGCGCTTGACCTCGGCGGTGAAGGGCTCGCCGTCCAGTTCGGCGCGGAACTGGGCCAGGCCGGGCCGCCAGTCGATGTCGGACAGGCGGATGTCGCCCCCGCCCGTCAGGGTCAGGATCATGGCCTCGTCCGCGTCATAGGACAGGCCGACGCCGTGCGGGGTCTTGTCGATCATCACGATCCAGTCGGTGCGGTCCGACGGGTCGCCGTCCTGTTCGGCGACGATCTCGTTCATGGCCATGGCCGAGGCGATCAGGATGCGTTCCTGTTCGACCGACGGCCTCAGCCCGTGGAAGCCGTCCGGGAATTCGTCCTTGATATAGGCGGTCGACAGGTTCCCCGACTTGAACCGGTCCTGGTCCATCACCGCCGCCAAGAAGGGCACATTATGGCCCAGGCCCGACAGGTGGGTGTCCTCCAGAGCGCGGGCCATGCCGGTCACGGCCGCCTCGCGCGTATCGCCCCAGGCGCACAGTTTGGCGATCATGGGGTCGTAGAACATGCTGATCTCGTCGCCCTCGCGGACCCCGGAATCGTTCCTGACCACATAGCCGTCCTGCTCGCCCTCTTCGGGCTGTTCGTAGCGGACCAGGCGGCCGATCGAGGGCAGGAAGCCGCGATAGGGGTCTTCGGCGTAGATGCGGCTCTCGATGGCCCAGCCGTCGATCTTCAGGTCCTTCTGTTCGAAGGCCAGGGTCTCGCCCCAGGCCGAGCGGATCATCTGTTCGACCAGATCGACGCCGGTGATCAGCTCCGTCACCGGATGCTCGACCTGCAGCCGGGTGTTCATCTCCAGGAAGTAGAAGCTCTTGTCCTGACCGGCGACGAACTCGACCGTGCCGGCGCTGTCATAGTTCACGGCCTTCGCCAGGGCGACGGCCTGGGCCCCCATGGCGGCGCGGGTGGCCTCGTCCAGCAGGGGCGAGGGCGCCTCCTCGATGACCTTCTGATTGCGGCGCTGGATCGAACATTCGCGCTCGAACAGGTGGACGACGTGGCCGTGCTTGTCGCCGAGCACCTGGATCTCGATGTGACGCGGGTCGACAATGAACTTCTCCAGGAAGACCCGGTCGTCGCCGAAGGCGTTCAGCGCCTCGGCCTTCACCGCCGCAAACCCCTCGGCCATGTCGGCGTCCGAATGGGCCACGCGAATGCCCTTGCCGCCGCCGCCGGCGCTTGCCTTGATCATGATCGGATAGCCGATTTCGTTGGCGATCCTGACCGCCTCTTCCGGCGTCTCGATCAGCCCCATATGCCCCGGCACGGTCGAGACCCCCGCCTCGGCCGCCAGCTTCTTGGAGCTGATCTTGTCGCCCATGGCCTCGATGGCCTCGGGGTTCGGGCCGATGAAGGCGATCCCCTCGTCCCTCAGCCGCCGCGCGAACCCGGCGTTCTCCGACAGGAAGCCGAAGCCCGGATGCACGGCCTGCGCCCCCGTCTGGCGCACCGCCTCGACGATCTTGTCCGCCAGCAGATAGGACTGCGCCGCCGGCGCCGGCCCGATCAGCACCGCCTCGTCGGCCATCTCGACCGCCAACGACCCGGCGTCGGCCTCGGAATAGACCTGCACGGTTTTGATGCCCATGCGGCGGCAGGTCTTGATGATCCGAACCGCGATCTCGCCCCGGTTGGCGATGAGGATTTTGGAGAACATGGTTAGATTTCCTCTGCCGTCATCCTAGGCCTTGTGCCTAGGATCCATAGACTCCGCCGAAGACGGAGCGTCCCGGCCGATACCGGGCGTATGGATCCTCGGGACAAGCCCGAGGATGACGCGGGTTGGGGGAGAAACAAATGGTCGGCCGCGACAGCTTGATCGGCTGCTACATGATGACCAACCGCAAACACGGCGTGATCTACACCGGCGTCAGCAGCCGACTTGTCACGCGCGTCGGCGAGCACAGGGCGGGCCTCATCGACGGCTTCACCAAGACCTTCAGCCTGAAACGCCTGGTCTGGTACGAATTCCACGACACCATCGTCGGCGCGATCCAGCGCGAGAAGTCGCTGAAACGCTGGCCCCGTGACTGGAAGGCGAACCTGATCGAACGCACCAACCCGCATTGGGACGACCTGTTCACCGGCCTGGTGCGGTCGACAGGCGCCGAGCCCGACACAGAGGTCTACCGCAACTGGACGCCGCCCGAGGAGACGTGACGCACGCTCCTCCTTCCCCGTCATCCTAGGCCTTGTGCCTAGGATCCATAGACTCAGTCGAGGACGGTGCGCACCTTCCCGCACCGAGCGTATGGATCCTCGGGACAAGCCCGAGGATGACGAACTATGGGGAAGCATCAAAACCGACATCACAACGGAATATTATCGTGCTTCTTCCAGGGGTTCTCCTGGACCTTGTTCTTCAGCGTCCGCAGCGCCTTCACCAGCCGCCGCCGCGTCCCGTGCGGCATGATGACGTCGTCGATGTAGCCCAGCCCCGCCGCCACGAACGGATTGGCGAACCGGTCCTTGTATTCGGCTTCGCGCGCCGCCAGGGCCGCCGGATCGCCGGCCTCCTTGCGGAAGATGATCTCGACCGCGCCCTTGGCGCCCATGACCGCGATCTCGGCGGTGGGCCAGGCGTAGTTGACGTCGCCGCGCAGGTGTTTGGAGCTCATCACGTCATAGGCGCCGCCATAGGCCTTGCGCGTGATGACGGTCAGTTTCGGCACCGTCGCCTCGGCATAGGCGAACAGCAGCTTGGCGCCGTGTTTGATCAGGCCGCCGTACTCCTGTTTCGTGCCCGGCATGAAGCCCGGCACGTCGACGAATGTGACCAGGGGAATGTCGAAGGCGTCGCAGAAGCGGACAAAACGCGCGGCCTTGCGGCTTGAATCGATGTCCAGCACGCCCGCCAGCACCTGGGGTTGGTTGGCGACGATGCCGACGGTCTGGCCTTCCAGCCGGCCGAAGCCGCAGACGATGTTGCGGGCGAAATCGGCGCCGATCTCGAAGAAGTCGGACTCGTCGACCACCTTCAGGATCAGCTCCTTCATGTCATAGGGCTGGTTCGGATTGGCCGGGACTAATGTGTCCAGCGACGGCTCGTCCCGCTCCGGCTCGTCATAGGAGTCGCGCAGCGGCGGCTTCTCGCGGTTCGACAGGGGCAGGAAGCCGATCAGGCGGCGGACCTCGCTGAGGGCCTCCAGATCGTTCTCGAAGGCGCCGTCGGCGACGCCGGACTTGCCCGCATGGACGCGGGCGCCGCCCAGGTCCTCGTGGCTTACGACCTCGTTGGTGACGGTCTTCACCACGTCGGGGCCGGTCACGTACATGTAGGAGGTGTCCTTCACCATGAAGATGAAGTCAGTGATGGCGGGCGAATAGACGTCGCCGCCCGCGCACGGCCCCATGATCACGCTGATCTGGGGGATGACGCCGCTGGCCAGGGTGTTCTGCAGGAAGATGTCGGCGTAACCGGCCAGGCTTTCGACCCCTTCCTGGATGCGCGCGCCGCCGGCGTCGAACAGGCCGATGATCGGCGCGCCGGTGGTCAGGGCCATCTTCTGCAGCTTGACGATCTTGGCCGCGTGGGCGCCCGACAGCGAACCGCCGAAGACGGTGAAATCCTTGGAGAAGACATAGACCAGACGTCCGCCGATGGTCCCGCGCCCGGTGACGACGCCGTCGCCGGGGATGCGCTGATCCTGCATGCCGAAGTCGTGGCTGCGGTGTTCGACGAACATGTCGGTCTCCTCGAAGGAGCCCTCGTCCAGCAGGACGTCGATACGTTCGCGCGCGGTCAGCTTGCCCTTGGCGTGCTGGGCGGCGATACGCTTTTCCCCACCGCCCAGTTTGGCGGCGGCGCGACGACGCTCCAGTTCTTCAAGGATGGCTTGAGTCATGATGGGTTTACGCCTCTTGTTCGTAGGGGAAGGCGTGGCGCCTTCATCGCAAATACGCAAACGCAACTTCGCAAAAAGTGTGGAGCTGCGTGGGCTTGCAAACCTTATCCGCTTGAACAGCAAAGTTGCGAATGGCTGAGAAGCTCTTTCTGGGGACCAAGCTGCGGACGCTGCGCGAAGCGCGCGGCTGGACGCTGGAGGCCTGCGCCGAGCGGCTGGGCCTGTCGCCTTCGTATCTGTCGCAGTTGGAGACGAACCAGAGGCCGGCGACGGCGCGGGTTCTGATCGCCCTGACCCGCGCCTTCCATATCGACGCCAGCCTGTTCGACCTGGAAGGCGACGCCCGGCTGATCGCCGACCTGCGCGAGGCGACGACAGACATCGCCGGACAGGCAGAACCGCCGACGGCCGCCGAGTTGAAACAGGCGGTGGCCAACACCCCGCGGCTGGCCCGCCAGTTCCTGGCCCTGCACCAGACCTTCCGCCGGCTGGACGAGCGGGTGAAGGCGCTGGACGACACCCTGGGCCGGGACGAGCGGGGCGCCAGCCTGGCCCTGCTGCCCTATGAGGAGGTGCGCGACTTCTTCCATTACCGCGACAACTATATCGACGCCCTGGACACGGCGGCCGAGGCCCTGGCCGCCGCCCTGCCCCGCCGCGACGACGGCCAGATCGAACGGACGCTGGAAGCCGCCCTGGCCGAGATCCATGGGGTGCGGGTGTCCAATGTGGCGGACCAGACGGCGCTGCGTCGCTATGACCCCGCCGCGCGGGTTCTGTATATCGACGCCTGGCAGCCGGGGGCGACCCGGTCGTTCCAGCTGGCGCACCAGCTGGCCCTGCTGTCGTTCCGCGACCTGATCGAGGCGGAACTGGACCAGGCCGCCTTCCGCACCGAGGCGGCGCGCGACGTCGCCCGCGTCGGCCTGGCCAACTACGCCGCAGGGGCGCTGCTGCTGCCCTATCGCGCCTTCCTGGAGGCGGCGCGGGCGGAGAAGCACGACATCGACCGGCTGCGCACCCGGTTCCAGGCCAGTTTCGAACAGGTCTGCCACCGCCTGTCGACGCTGCAACGGCCGGGCTGGAGGGGCGTGCCCTTTTATTTCGCCCGCGTGGACATGGCCGGGAACATCACCAAACGCCACAGCGCCACCCGGTTCCAGTTCGCCCGGTTCGGCGGCGCCTGCCCCCTGTGGAACGTCCACGAAGCCTTCGCCGCCCCGGACCGGATCGACGTGCAGCTGGCCGAGATGCCGGACGGGTCGCGCTACATCTCCGTGGCCAAGAGCGTATCCAAGCCCAGCGGCTCCTACCTGGCCAACGACCGCCGCTACGCCCTGTCGCTGGGGTGCGAGATCGAACACGCCGGGTCGCTGGTCTATGCCGCCGGACTGGACCTGAACGGGCCCGCCGCGCGGATCGGCGTCAGCTGCCGCATCTGCGAGCGCACCGACTGCACCCAGCGCGCCTTCCCGCCCATCGACCGCGCCCTGCATGTGCCCGAGAACGAGCGCGGGATCGTGCCCTATGTGCTGGAGGGCCAGCGCACGGATCGTTACTGACCTATCTTGCGCCTCGACAAGCCGGCGCCGAGGCGGGAGGATCGGTGCATGACCTCAGATGATCCGATCGGCGTCGCCGTCGTGGGCTATGGCCTGGCGGGACAGACCTTCCACGCCCCCCTGATCGCCGCGACGCCGGGCCTGGCCCTGACCGCCGTGGTCTCGTCCCGGCCCGAGGCGGTCCACGCCGACCTGCCGGACGTCGAGGTCCTGCCCGATCTGGGCGCCGCCCTGGGGCGCGCGGACATCGGCCTGATCGTCGTCGCCACGCCCGACGCCCTGCACGCCGAACAGTCGATCGCGGCGTTGAAGGCCGGAAAGTCGGTGGTGGTGGACAAGCCCTTCGCCGCGACCCTGGCCGAGGCCGAGGCGGTGGCGGAAGTCGCAGCGAGCGCGACCGGCGTGTTCAGCGTCTTCCAGAACCGCCGCTGGGACGCCGACTTCCTGACCCTGCGCCGCCTGATCGCCGAGGGCGAACTGGGCGAGGTCGCCGTGTTCGAAAGCCATTACGACCGGTTCCGCCCGGCCGTGACCGACCGCTGGAAGGACAGGCGCGACGGCGGCGTCTGGGCCGACCTGGGGCCGCACCTGATCGATCAGGCGGTGCAGTTGTTCGGCCCGCCGCTGGGGGTATACGCCGACCTGCAGGCCCAGCGGCGGGGCGCGACGGCCATCGACTACGCCCACGTCCTGCTGCGCTACGACCGTCTGAGGGTGATCCTGAACGCCGGCCATCTGGCGGCCGAATCCAGCCTTCGCTACGGGGTTCACGGCACGGGCGGCAGTTTCGTCAAACACGGGCTGGACGCCCAGGAGGGCCAGTCCAAGGCCGGCCTGCGTCCCGGCGACGCCGACTGGGGCCTGGACCCGTCGCCCGGCGTCCTGACGAAACAGATCGACGGCGAAATCGTCCTCACCACGCCGACGCCGGAACGCGGCGACTATCCCGCCTTCTACGCCGCCGTCCGGGACGCCATTTCAGGCAAGGGGCCTCCGCCCGTGACCGCCGATCAGGCCCTGACCGTGATGCGCGTCCTCGACGCGGGCCTGCGCAGCGCCGCCGAGGGGCGGGAGATCACTCTCTAAGCCCCCTTCCACTTTCGTCATTCCGGGCGAAGCGCAGCGGAGACCCGGAACCCAGCGGCGCCGAAGGCGAAATCTATCCGCCGCACACTGTTTGAACACCGAGTCCGCGACAGGTTCGCGCTCTCGCGCGCCGCTGGGTTCCGGGTCTTCGGGCCAAGCGGCCCTACACCCGGAATGACGAAAACACCCTACGGCGAGTTCATCTTCGCGCCTCATTCCCGACGCAATCCGCTACGCATGTAGCGTTACAAACGTAGCGTCAACAGCACCGGGAGAGCGCCATGATCGAATCCCTGCCCCGCCGCGAACGCGAGGTTTTCGAGACCCTGTGTCGGCTTGAGACCGGCACGGCCGCCGCCGTCCGCAACGCCCTGTCCGACCCGCTCAGCGACTCGGCCGTCCGCACCCTGTTGTCCCGGCTGGAGACCAAGGGGCTGATCGAACGGGCCGCCGGTCCCGACGGCTTCGTCTATGGCCCGGTCCAGCGCACGGAAGCCGTCGCCGCCGGCGCCCTGCAGCGGATGATCGACACCTTCTTCGCCGGTTCGGCCGCCAGCGCGGCCACCGCCCTGTTGGGCCTGGGCCAGAAGCTGACCCCGCAAGAGGCCGCCGCCCTGGAACGGATGATCGACGACGCCGTGGAGCGCAAGCCGTGACCTGGGCCCTTCTGCTTTCGCTGCTGGTCAAGTCCAGCCTGATCGCCGGCGCCGGCCTGATCTGCGCGCGCCTTCTGGCCCAGCGGCCGGTCGACCGGGTCGATATCCTGCGCGGCGTGACCTGTCTGCTGCTGGCCCTGCCGGTGATCATGGCGGTCGTGCCGGCATTGAAGCTGGCGCTCCTGCCCGCCGCCGAACCCCTCATCACGCCCCAGAGCCTGCCCATGTGGGAAGGCGAGGTCGGCCCCGTCGCCGGGGTCGAAATCTCCGGCGCCCTGCCCTGGCCCACGCCCGCCCTGATCGTCGGCGTTCTTTGGCTGATCGGCGTCGTCGCCATCGCCGCACGGCTGCTGCTGGGCCTGCACACCCTGGATCGCTGGACCCGCGATGGCCGGCCGGTCAAATGCCCCGCCTGGCGGACCGCGCTGGAAACCCAGACCACCGGCGAACCTCCGCGCCTGATCGCCAGCGACCGGCTGTCGGGTCCGCTCAGCTGGGGCGCGGCGCCCGGCGTCATCCTGGTCGATCCCGGCAGCCTCGCCGAGCGCCAGGCCGCCCCGGCCATCCTCGCTCACGAGCTGGCCCACCTGCGGCGCGGAGACTGGGTTTTCCTGGTCCTGTCGCGCCTCAGCCTGGCTCTCTTCTGGTTCAATCCCCTGGTCTGGGCTCTGCACATGGAACTGGTCGCCCGTTCCGAACAGGCCGCCGACGCCGACGCCCTGACCAGGGTGGAGCGTCAGGTCTACGCCCGCGCCCTGGTCCGCCTGGCCGCTCATCCCGTTCCCCGTTTCATTCCCTGCGCCGCCAGCCCCATGGCCGCCGACGCCCGCACCCTGAAGACAAGGATCGCCTGCATCATGTCGAACACGCCGTCCCGCCGTCGCCCGTTGACTGTCGCCCTGACCGTCGTCGCCCTCGCCGCCGTCGCCACGCCCCTGGCCGCGCTGGAACTCAGCCGTCAGGCCTGGGTCAGCCCGCCTGAAGCGCCCGAGCCGCCGGCGCCGCCTGCCCCGCCGGAGCCGCCCGCGCCGCCGTCCGCCGTCGTCGCGCCGACGCCGCCCGCGCCTCCGGCCCCGCCCGTCTTCAGCTCGAGCCACATCCATATCCGCGCTTCCTCCCCGGAGGAGAAGCGCAGAGCGTGGGACGCCCGCGCCGAAGCCGAGAAGGCCCGCGCTCACGCCGCCGAAGCCCGCCGCCAGGCCGATGACAGCCACGCGCAGGCCCAGACCGCCCGAATCGCCAGCGCCGAGGCGCACGCTCACGCCGCCCAGGCCCGCGTCGAAGGCGAACAGGCGCGTCGTTTAGGCGAACAGGCCCGTCTCCAGGCGGCGCGCGCTCGCGAGGACGCCGCTCACCATATGGCCCAGGGCGCCGAGCAGATGCGCAAGGGGGCTCAGGAGATGCGGGCGGAAGCCTTCCGGCTTCGCGATCCCGCCTATCGCGCCCGTCAGATCGCCGAGAATCGCGCCCGAGGAAACCACGTCACCGACGCCGAACTCCTGGCCCTCTCCACCAGCCTGCCCACCAAGGCGGACGAGATGGAGCGAGACGCGGACCGCCTGGCGCGAGACGCTCGTTCTCAGGACTAAGCCTGCCCCCGCCGTCCTCTGTATCAATAGCCGAGGACGGTCGGCAGGGTCTGCCAGACCATGGCGAGGCCGGCGAGACCGGCGCTCGCGGCGGCGAGTTGATCGCGGAATACGCCGCCCGCCTCGCGTCGCGTGGACAGGCGTTTCAAGGCGAGGAGCAGCAGCACGGCCGCCAGAGCGACGCAGACCACGCTGAAGGCGAGACCGCCCATCCGCCAGGCGGGATCGTCGGCCGTCGAGACCACGTCGGCCGCGCTGGCCAGGGCGTAGAGGCCCATGAAGTGCGCGGCCCACAGGATCAGCCCTCCGGTCATCCAGGCCCAGGTTCTCATCTCAGCCTCCCGGGAACAGTTGGGTGAGCAGGCTCATGAACGCCCCCTGCCCCGCGGCATAGGCGACGAACAGGCCGATCAGCTGGAAGGTGGACGGACGGCGCGCCTCCACATGACCGAAGGCCCACCGCAGCACGGCGTAGACGGCCATCAGCACCAGAATGGCGGCGAAGAAACCCTGCCATGACAGAAGGAAGAAGACGGTCGCCCCCTGGCCGGTCGCCGAGGCCTGCAAAGGCCCCGCCCGCCACGCCTGAAGATCGACCGCCCAGGCGGCTGTCGTCGAGGCGACGGCCAGGACCATCAGCAGCGTGGAGATGACCGGGCTGCGCGGACGGTCGAGCGCCAGCACCCGGCACGAGGCCCAGGCCAGGCCGGCCCCTAGCCCGTAGCCGGCCACGACCAGGATCAGAGACGCCATCCCCGGCGGGGCGACCCAGTCCTGGGGATTGCGGCTCCACAGGAAGACATAGCTGAAGGCCGCCATGGCCAGCACCATGCCGGCGACGATCAGGGTGGTGACCATGGCCCACCAGCCATGGCTGGAGGGGCCGCTGACATAGGTGGGGACGCGGATTCCGGCCCCGATATCGACCTCGTCCTCGATCCTGGGTCGGTCCAGCATCCAGCACCAGCGCATCACGCACCAGACCGCCAACACGCCGCTGATGGCCGAGGCCATATAGGCCTGGATGGTCAGCAGCAGGAAAAACCCGGCCGTGAACACCGCCGCCCAGACATGCCAGGGCGAAGGCACGGGGATTCGCTGAAGATACTGGGGTTCTGCGTTCAGGGTGGAGGTGACGAGGGTTTCGCGGCCATGGGTCGGGGCGTCGGGCAGCATATAGCGGCCCGCCTCGACGTCGCGCGCCAGAGCCTTCTGTTCCCACAGCGGGTAGAGGCTGCTGATCACGGGGATCGAGCGCACCGAATAATTGCCGGTCGGCAACCACTCCAGCCCCGGCGCGTCGTGCGGATTGCCGGCGGTTCCGGACCCGAAAGGGCGGAAGTTCCGCGCCATGTCGACGATCCACAGGATGACGCCGACAGAGACCACCACCGTCCCAACCGTCGACAGCAGATTGGGCAGTTCCAGCCCCCGGCCGGGCAGATAGGTGAAGACCCGACGCGGCATGCCCATCAGGCCGCTGAAATGCATCGGCAGGAAGGTGATGTGGACCCCGGAGAAGATCAGCCAGAAGACCCACCGCCCCAGCCGCTCGCTCAGCGCCCGGCTGGAGGACATCGGCAGCCAGTAGTAGATGGCGGCGAAGAAGGGCAGGACCATGCCGCCGATCAGCACATAGTGCAGGTGGGCGACGATGAAATAGGTGTCGTGCACCTGCCAGTCGAACGGAACCATGGCCACCATGACCCCTGTCAGGCCGCCCATGGTGAAGGTGATGATGGCCCCCAGCACGAACAGGCCGGCCACCGAGAACCGCATCCGCCCCGCCGCTATCGTGGCGATCCAGGCGAAGACCTGGATGCCCGCCGGAATCGACACCGCCATCGAGGCTGCCGAGAAATAGCTGGTCGAGATGGTCGGCATGCCGGTCGTGAACATGTGGTGGGCCCACACGCCGAAACTGATGAAGCCGGTCGCCAGTATGGCCAGGATCACCGCCGTATGTCCGACCAGGGGGGCGCGAACTATGCCGGGGATCATGGTCGACATGGCCCCCGCCGCCGGCAGGAAGATGATGTAGACCTCCGGGTGGCCGAAGAACCAGAACAGATGCTGCCACAGCATCGGGTCGCCGCCCTTCAGCGGGTCGAAGAAGGGCCAGCCGAAGACGCGCTCCAGCTCCATCAGGGTCGTGGCCAGAATGACCGACGGGAAGGCGATGATGATCATCCCGGCGAAGATCAGCATGGCCCAGGCGAAGACCGGCATCCGGGCCAGGGTCATGCCCGGCGCGCGGTTGCGCAGGACGCCGACGATGATCTCGATGGCCCCGGCGATGGCCGAAATCTCGATGAAACCGATCCCCAGCAGCCAGAAGTCCGCGTTTATGCCCGGCGAAAAGGCGGTGGACGACAGCGGCGGATACATGAACCAGCCGCCGTTCGGGGCCAGGCCGAAGAACAGCGAACAGAAGAAGGCCAGACCGCCGATCAGATAGGCCCAGAAGGCGTAGGCCGAGAGGCGCGGGAACGGCAGGTCCCGCGCGCCCAGCATCTGGGGCAGCAACAGCACCGACAGGGCTTCCACCGCGGGCACGGCGAACAGGAACATCATCATCGTGCCGTGCACGGTGAAGATCTGATTATAGGTCTCGGTCGGCAGGATGCCGCTCATCGGCACGGCCAGCTGGGTGCGGATCAGCACGGCCAGGATCCCGGCCAGCACGAAGAACAGCATGGCGGCGCCGACGTAATAGACGCCGATATAGTTGTTGTTGATGGCCGTGATCCACTGCCACCCCTTGGGCGCGCACCACAGGGCTTCGAGCTCTTTCAGCTCCTCGGCCGGACGCTCGCCCGCGGTCGGGAACCGCTCGTATTGCTTGCTGTCGAAGCCGGTTTCGGAGGTCACTTCAGGCTCTCGAGCCAGGCGGAGACGTCCCGCAACTCCTGACCGGTCAGCACCGGATAGGCGGGCATGCGATTACCCGGTTTGATCGCCTGACTGTCGGAAATCCAGCCGACCAGCGTCCCCTGATTGTTCGGCAATATGCCGGCGCCGAGGGTGCGGCGCGATCCCACATGGCTGAGATCCGGCCCGGCTTGTCCGTTGAACACCGTGCCCGCGACCGTGTGACAGGCCCCGCATCCGGCCCGCTGGAACACCTGCATGCCCGGCATCGGAATGGCGACCGTTGCGGCGGGCTGTGACTGACGCGCGAACCAGGCCTGATAGTCCGCCGGCGCGTGGGCCACGACCACCAGCCCCATCAGGGCGTGGGGACCGCCGCAGTATTCGGCGCACTGGCCGCCGAAGGCCCCGGGAGCGTCAGCCTGGATGCGCATCAGGTTCCGCCGTCCGGGGATCATGTCCACCTTGCCCGCCAGACGCGGGACCCAGAAGCTGTGGATCACATCCGCCGAGTCCAGTTCCAGCACCACCGGCTGGCCCGTGGGGATATGAAGTTCATTGGCGTCCTGGAAGGCTTCGCGCCCTTCTCCGTCCAGATACGCGACCCGCCACCACCACATTTCGCCCGTCACCCGGATCCGCATCTCGCCCGGCTCGGGCTCCTGGGTCAGGTGGCTGGTCAGGCCGAGGCCGTAGATCAGCAGTCCGCTCAGCACCACGACCGGGAAGGCCAAACCGCCGATCCAGACCAACTTGCGTCCCCCCAGCCGGTCGCGCCATCGCCGGGGACCGAACAGGGCGACCGCCAGGGCCGCCACGACGATCAGGGTGACGATCAGGCCCATGCCGAACAAGACCCAGGACAGGGTGTGCAAAGGCTCCGCGAACGGGCCTGCGGGGTCCAGGGCGGGCGGCGGCCAGGAGGCCGTTCCATCGGGGGCGGCGGATCTAGTCATCGAGGTCATACAGATAGGCGGCTATGTCCCTGGCCTCGCTCCGGCTCAGGGGCATGGCCGGCATGCCGGTGGTCGGCGCCAGCGACGGCGCGTCGATCAGCCAGTCGACGAGGATGTCCGGTCGGTTCGGGAACCGGCCCGCCACCATCGAACGCTGCGCGAACCCTTCAAGGGATGGACCGGCGCGGCCCTGGGGCCAGGCCACGCCAGGAATGACATGGCAGGAGGCGCACCCGACCGACTGCATGACGGACAGGCCGCGCGCCTTGTCCGCGCCCGCGATCGTGCGCGACGGATCGCTCTTGTCAGAGCAGGCGCACAGCAGCGCCGCGAGGGACAATAGGCCCCACCTCACGCCGATCCCTGCTGGACTTGCCGCTTCACCATCGATCCCCTCGTTCCGGGTTTCAACCCCCCGATCCGGTCAAGGTTCCGGCCCGACCCCCAAGCGGAACCGCAGCCAGCCGCCCGTGTTGGTCATTCGTGCGCGCCCTGGTCCCGTCTCTGTTGTTGCTTGCAGCCGCCGGCTGCTCCCCCGCGACCAATGAAACCGGCGCGGCCTTCACGCGCACCGGTCAGATCATCGCCATGAGCGGCGGCGAAGGCGGCCCAGCCAACGCCTGTTTCACCTGTCACGGTCTGGATGGCGGGGGCGACGGCGTCAGCGTGCCGCGTCTGGCCGGTCTGGACTCGGGCTATCTGCAGAAACAGATGGAGGACTACGCCAACGACGTGCGCCAGAACGTGGTGATGACCGAGGTGGCGCGCTGGCTCGACGACGGGGATCGCCGGGCGGTCTCGGCCTGGTACGCCTCCCTGCCCGCTCCGCCGCGACCGACCGTGACATCGGTGTCGCCGCCGCGCCTTTATCTCGAGGGAGATCCCAGCCGCGGCGTGGCCCCCTGCGCCTCATGCCACGGCGTCGCCGGCGAGGGCGTGGGCACGGGCAATCCCGCTATCTGGGGCCAGCCCGCCGCCTATACAATCGACCAGTTGCACCTTTGGCGGAGCGGCCAGCGTCGTAACGATCCCCGCAACGTCATGAGCCAAGCCGTCGCCGGTCTGACCGATGGAGAAATCCGGGAACTAGCCGTCTGGCTGCAGAACGCACCCGCTTCTCGATCGCCCGGTACCGACGTTGCCAGCGCGTCCGCCGCCGCGACAGCTGCGGCACGACCGGCAACATCCCATGGAATACGTCGTCCCGATCGATGATCTGGTGCTTCAGCGCCGCCCCGACATGGATCGGGATCAGCACCAGAAGCGTGATCACCAATCCCCAGTGCATCCACTCCGCCACCGCCTCGACCTGCCAGCGCTGGACGTTGGACAGATCCTGCATCGGCATCAGGGGCCAGGCGGCGAGGCCCAGCAGCGTCAGATCCTGCTCGCGCGCCGTCGCCGAGATCATGGCCCAGCCGGTCAGCGGCAGGCCGAACAGGCAGATGTAGAACAGATAATGGGTCAGGCTGGCGGCGGTGCTTTCCCAGCCCGGCTTGTCCGCGTCGTTGATCGGCCCCGGCGCCAACAGTTTCCACGCGCCGCGCCCCATGGCCAGGACCAGCATCAGCACCCCGATCGCATAATGCAGGTCGTGCGCCGCGACCTTGCCGCCCCCGACCGGCTGGCGCCCCATCCACCAGCCCCAGAACAGCTGGAAGATCATCAGCCCGGCCATGCTCCAGTGGAACAGGATGGCGACGGGGGAATAGCGGCCCTCATCCGTGTGCCCGGCGGCCCATTCCAGGATGTTTCCGATCAGCCGATCGATCACGGGCGGACGTCCGCAGGGGTCATCGGACGCTCGTCGCCGATCCATCTCCCCAGCACCAGAAGGGCCGCCGCCAGATAGACCGCCGCCGCCGGCGCCCACATGATCAGTCCGGCCGTCTGCTGGTCCTCCAGCGGCGTCAGACCCCAGGCCTGGGTGGTCGCCAGGTGCGGCGCATAGACCGCCTGGTTGGCGAATGTCAGCAGGGCGCCCAGCAGGCCCATGGCCACCATGGCGATCAGCAGATGCCCCACCGCCGACGGCAGGGAGGCCGCCCGGACCCCGGCCCAGAACCACAGGGCTGTCGCCAGAAGGCTGATCTGCATCAGCCAGTAGATTCCATCATGGGACAGGGCCGCCGCATAGGCCGTCGGCGCGTGCCATCCCCACAGCACCACCGCCTGAACCGCCGTCGCCAGGCCCAGCGGCCCCGCCCGACGCAAGGGGCCGGCCCAGGCCAGCAGGGGCGCGACCGCCGTCACCAGCAGGACGTGGTGGACGGTCCTGGCCGAGAACAGGGCCGAACTCAGGGCGCAGAGCGGGGAGATGAAGATCACGACCAGTACGCCTACGGCCGCCAGACCCAAGGTGCGCGGACGCCCGGACGTGCGCCAGACGGTCAGGGCCAAGGCCGCCAGCAAGACGGCGATCAGGACCGGATCCAGATTCCAGCGCCACTCCCCCGCCAGGGGCGCGGCCCCGCAATAGGGTATCCAGACGGTGTTCGCGGTCATCGGCTCAACCTCCCCAGGGTATCGGAGATAAATAGTCGGCCCCGCCCCAGGGTTCCGCGCGATCCCAAGCCCCTGGGAAGCGGAGCGGTTTTTAGAGTGCCGCGTTGACGTCCCATGACCACGCACGCGCTCGAAGCCGCACGCGAGACCCACTACCGGCGCGATCTCGGTCGGGCCTTCGGCGGGGCGCTGCTGTTCGGCCTTCCTCTGCTGATGACGATGGAGATGTGGCGTTATGGTCTGACGCTCGATCCCGTGCGCCTGGCCGTCTTCCTGCTCAGCGGCCTGCCCCTGCTTCTCGGCCTCGCGGTCTTCGCCGGGTTCAGCCGCAGCCAGGGGCTTGTCCACGCCTTGGTGGATGTCTTCGCCGCCCTGGCCGTCGGCTTCGTCACCACCGGATTTCTGCTGGTCCTGATCGGCGTGATCGACGGCGAAGCCCCGTTGCGGCCCGCGACGGGCCAGATCGTCCTGCAGGCGGTCCCCGCCGCCATGGGCGCCCTGTTGGCCCGTCGCCAGTTCGGCGCCGACCGCAACGACGCCGAAAAGGCCGAGAGCCGCTATTCCGGTGAACTGTTTCTGATGGTCGCCGGCGCCCTCTTCCTGTCCCTGAACATCGCTCCGACCGAGGAGACCCGCTTGATCGCCTATCGTCTGGCGCCGTGGCCAGCGGTCGGCCTGATGCTGCTGTCCGTCGGCCTGATGCACGCCATCGTCTATCTGGTCGGCTTCGCGGGCCAGGAGGAACAGGGTCATCCCCTCACCGCCTTCGTCCACTTCACCCTGGCGGGCTACGGCCTCGTCCTGCTGACCGGCGTCTATGTCCTGTGGCTGTTCGGGGCGTTGGACGGGCACGGCGTCTTCGAGACGGCCAAGACCATCGTCGTGCTCGGATTTCCCGGCGCGATCGGCGCCGCCGCCGCCCGGTTGCTTGTCTGATGGCCGCCGCCCCGAAAAAGAAGAACGCCGGATCGGCCAAGCCGGACACGGAGCCGGGACCTCCCGTCCTGGCCTGGATCATGGGCGGCCTGGGTCTGGCGCTTCTGCTGACCTGTCTCGCCGTCATCCTGTCCCAGGGCCTGGGCGAAACCCGCCCCCCAGACATCCGCCCCCGCCTCGTCGAGGTCCGCGCCGCGGACGGCCAGTGGCTGGCCGAGATCGAGGTCCGCAACACGGGCGGCGAAACGGCGGCGGACGTTCAGATCGAAGGCCGGGCCGGCGGCGAGACCGCCTCCGTCACGGTCGACTATGTCCCCGCCGGCGGCAAGGCCGCCGTGGTGCTGGGCTTCACCCAGAACCCGCGATCAGACCTTCACTTGCGCGTGCGCGGCTGGACCGAACCGTGATGGCGCGCGGCCTCGATCATGGCCAAGCGGGCTTAAATGCAGCTCCACAATCAAAGGTAGGGTAAGTTCCGAGCCCCAGCAGCAAGCTCACAAAGGTGGCCAAGACAGCGTTCGGAGGGATGATTTGAACGTTCTCGATCCTGTACGAGCAGGGCCTAGCAAGGTCGCCTTCTTCAAATCGGACAGTATCCATCCCGCAAGGGCGTGAGGGTGTACCGCCCTCACGCCGCTCGGTGTTAAAGGCCGAATTTCTTGGTGAACCGCAGTCCGAATTTACGGGGCGGCAGTACGTTGGTGAAGAAGTTGCGGGCGTAGACCGGGCCGCCGTTTGCGTCCTCCAGCACCTGGTTGGCGAGCGGGGTCGAACGCGCGCCTGTCTCCGCGTACTCGTCCCAGACATTGTCGACATAGGCTGTAATCGCCCAGTCGGCGCCCGGCGCGCTCAACCGAACCGAGGCGTTGTGGATTTGGTAGGCGGATAAGGAGACGCCGCCGCCGCGCCCGCCCGTCCGGGTCAGCACATCGCCGGACGCGGTGAAGCCATACGCGAAATCAAGGTCGAGGCCGCTGGAGAGCGGCAGATTGTATTCTGCGTAGAGGCTGGCCTGATACTCCGGCGAGCCAGGCAGACGGTCGCCCTCCTCGCCGTCCACATAGACTGTGCCGAAACCGGGCGGATCAAGCGCCGTGATGAGGTTTAGCGCATCGTCCGTCAGTTCCGCCTGGGCGTAGGAGTAGCTGCCTCTCAGGCTGAACCGTTCGGTCACCGCCGCGTCGAAACTGACCTCGAAGCCCTTGGTCTCGGCGCCTTCCCCGTTCTTGGTGATCGGCGACAGGCCGACCAGGGTCGCGCCCGAGACCTGGGGATCCTTCCAGTCGATGTAGAAGACCGCGCCGTTCAGCGTCAGGCGGTGGTCGAACAACCGGCTCTTGATCCCGATCTCATAGTTGCGGGTCTTCTCCGAGGTGTAGACCATCTCGTCCGGTTGGGCGCAGACGTTCTGCTGGCCGCCCGAGTCGTCGCAAAGGGTCAGGTTGTTGTTTCCTCCGGCGCGGAAGCCGTCGCTGATCGTGCCGTAAAGCAGGACGTCGGGCGTCAGCTCATAAGAGGTGTTCAGTTTGTACAGCCACCCGTCTTCGTCATCACTGCTCGACTCGTAGTCCAGCACGAGGGACTCGGGATCGCGGCCATAGAATACCGTCTCCAGCAGCGGCAGGTCGGTGGCGCTATTGGTTTTCAGTTCATAGGTGTAGCGGCGGGCGCCGCCGGTGATCTGCCAGCCGCGCGCGATCTCCCACGTCAGTTCACCGAACAGCGCCGTTTCGGTGACCTCGCCATAGCTGACGGAATAGTATTCCAGGCTGTCGGGTCTCAGTTGAACCCCGTCCCAGTTGTCGACGACGAATTGGTCGAAGTTCGGCGTATATTCCGCGGATGAGTTCCAGTAGTCGTTCTTGCTGTAGTAGCCGCCGACGATCCAGCTGAGAGCGCCGGAATCCGGTTTGGACGTCAGCCGCAGTTCCTGGGTGAAGGTGTCGTCATCCTCCAGCTCCTGCGTATAGGCGGTGAAGGCGGGAAAGGCCTCATAACTGTAGCCTAGGCTGATCAGCAGATCCGTCTGGTCGCGCTTTCCGTCTCCTTCGAACGTCTGATAGCCCGTGGCGCTGATCAGGTCGGCCCAACCCAGGTCGAACTGCATCTCCAGCGCGACGAGGTCGCTGGTGCGCTCGTTGGGCTCCTCCACACGCTGGATCGCCTCGTACTTCCCGACCTCCACGGGGAAGGAATCCACCCGACGCCCGGAGACCTGGCGGCCGCCCACGTCCGAATGCTGGTAATTGTAGGACAGGGTGGCGTCGAACCATTCGGTCGGCCGCCAGCGCAGGGCCGCGCGCCCCGACAGCACCTCTTCGGTATTGACGTCCTTCTTGCCGTAAAGGTTCTCGGCGATGGCTTCAGGACTGGAGAAGTCATTGGCCAGAGAGACGCCGATCTCGCGCACCAGATAGGGCTGGTCGATGAAGCCCTGGTCGTTCAGCTGGTCCAGGTTGGCGCGGAACGACAGGGTGTCGCTGATCGGCAGGTTGGCCGTGAAGCCGAAGTCGGTGGAGACGCCCTCTCCTTCCGAATAGCCGTAGGCGTCGCCCCGGACGGTGACGAACGGTTCGTCGAACACAGGCGCATTGGGAATGTAGCGAATGGCCCCGCCCAGCGTGCCGGCGCCATAGAGGGTGCCTTGCGGTCCAAGCAGGAATTCGACGCGTTGGACATCGTTCAGCTTCAAGTCGATCGAGATCGGAACCTCGCCCAGATAGGTGGCGACCGTCCCGCCTCCGCCCTGGCCCACGGACTCTCCGAGAGGGTCGATGTTCAAGCCGCGCACCACGATGCGGTTGGCGTTCCGCGGCCCCTGGTCGACGATGTAGAGGCCAGGCACGTAACGTGAGATTTCGGCGAGGTCGCCCACGCCCAGCTGTTCGATCTGCTGGGCGCCGATGGCCGAGATGTTGATCGGGGCGTTCTGGACGGTGGAAGCGCCCCTCAGCGTCCCGGTGACGATGATGTCATCGACGATGGCGGATTGAGCCTCTTGCGCCTGGGCCGCGCCTGTCGCCAGCGTCATCGCGCTGACCGACGCCAGCAGACCCCACTTCACTCCACGTGACTTCGTCATGCGAACATCCCCTTTCGCTTTGCAGAAGGTTGATGCTGCGATGCAGAAAAAGCGGCCGTCAAGTTGCCAAGCTGACGCGAAACCGCCACCAAAGCGTCAAACACCATTTTTCGGACGTTTTCACCGCCAGGTGTGCGATTAATGAAACGAATGTCTGACGAGAAACTTCAAAGCCGCACCCTTCAGCAAGCTTCCACCCTGATCGCACGAGGCGACCACAGGGCGGCGCATGACTTGTGCCTGGTTGCACTGCAGAGAGAAGAAGCGCCTGCCCAGGCCCTGTTTCTCCTCGCCTTGATCGCGGCCGACCATCAGAACCCCGCCAAGGCGTTGCAATTGACGGATAGGGCTCTGTCGTTCAGCGGGGAACATACAGGCGCTCGGGCTCAACGCGCCCGTGCCCTGCTCGCGCTCCATCGCCAGGCCGAAGCACGCGCCGAGGCGGAGGCCACGGCGGCGCTGGATCCGCGCGAGGGCCATGTGCTGGACACGCTCGGCGTGGTGCTGAGCCGCACCGGCGCCTATCACGCAGCGGCGGCTCTGTTTCGAAAGGCGGTCGCGCGACGCCCGGACCATGCCGGTTGGCAGTATAATCTGGCCTCGGCCCTGCAGTTCACCGGCGACCTCGAGGGCGCCCGCCGCGCCTATGAGGCGGCGCTGGCGATCGCCCCCGATCACCACCGGGCGCTGTCGTCCCTGGTCGCCCTGTCGCGCCAGACCGGAGCCGACAACCGGATCGCGGCCTTGGAATCACTGTTCGACGACGCCGATCCAGATCCCGCTCGCCAGCAGCACCTGGGCCACGCCCTGGCGAAGTCTTTCGAGGACATGGGCGACTATCCGACCGCTCTAGCCTGGCTGATCCGCGCCAAGGCGGGCCGGCGCCGCACATTGGGCTACACTGTCGCGCGCGATCGCGCGCTGTTCGAAGCGGCGGCGCACACGGCCGCAAGACCCGCCCTCAAGGGCTGCGACGACGCCGCGCCGATCTTTATCGTCGGTCTGCCGCGCACGGGGACCACCCTGCTCGACCGGGTGCTGTCCAGCCATCCCGACATCGTCTCGGCCGGCGAGCTGGGCGACTTCTCCTTGTTGGTGAAGCGGATGACCGGCACGCCCTCGCCGATGGTGCTGGATGTGGAGACGTTCGAGGCGGCGGAAAGACTGGATTTCGCAGCCTTGGGCCGGGCCTATGTCGAACGCGCTCGCGCGACTGTGGAGGACGGCGCGGGCGCGAGCGCAGCCCGCGTCATCGACAAGATGCCGCTGAACGTGCTGAACGCCGGCCTGATCCACCGGGCCTTGCCGAACGCCCGAATCGTGTGCCTGCGACGCCACCCGGTCGACAGCGCCCTTTCCAACTACCGTCAGCTGTTCGCGACCGACTTTCCATATTATGACTACGCCTTCGATCTGGGCGACGCAGGCCGCTACTACGCCCTCTTCGACCGGCTGGTCGGCCATTGGCGCGACACTCTTGCCTCAGATCGGTTCACCGAAGTCGCCTATGAGGATCTGGTCGCGGATCTGGAAGGCCAGACGCGTCGGCTGCTCGACTTCGTCGGTCTTCCGTTTGATCCGGCCTGCCTGTCGTTTCAGGACAACAAGGCGGCTGTATCGACCGCCAGTTCGGTCCAGGTCCGTTCCCCGCTGTATTCGACCTCGATCGGCCGCTGGAAGCGCTATGGCGACGGATTGAAACCGTTGATCGACGCCCTGCGCGAAGAAGGGGTCGCGGTGAACTGAGGCCTCTTCGCCCATGAGCGGACGGACACCCGATCAACCGTCCGTCCTCCGGCGCTCTCTTGCCGAGACACATGCCGCTTGGGCGGCGGCCGCTGCCGGAGATCAGGGTTAGACCAGATCCGAGCCGTGGCGGAAAACCTGACAGCGGGTGTCGGCAGGGGTTAACCTGCCAGCATACGCCGGTTCCCGGTTGTCACGCCGGGGGGGAGCCGTCACCATAAGATACTGATTTCAGACGAGCCGCCCTTGATGTCCGACGCAGCCCCCCCTGATCCGATCGACTTCCTGAGCGATCCTCCGAGCACGGAGCCGGCGACCCATACCGTTCTGTCCACCCTGCGCGAGAAGATCCTGACCGGCGAGATCGCTCCCGGATCCCGCCTGCGCGCCGAGGCGCTGGCGACGGAGATGAACGTCTCTCGCACGCCGATCCGAAGCGCCCTGGCGGTTCTCTCGGCGGAGGGGATCGTCCAGTACAGCGTGAACCGGGGCTATACGGTGCGATCCGTCACCATCGGCGACATCCTGGCCGCGGTCGAGGTGCGCGCCGCCCTGGAGGGGACGGCCGCGCGGATGTCGGTGGACCTGGGCTGGACGCCGGGCGACCTCGCCCGCCTGGAGGACTGTGCGAAGAAGGGCCGCGAGATCGTTGACCGGGGCGACTGGTCGGAAGAGATCGAATTCGCCTGGTACGAGCTGAACTGGATCTTCCATCGAACGATCAACATCGCCGCGCGCAATCCCGTGCTGAGGACGGCGATGCGCATGACCATCCTCAGCCCGGTCTCGGGCGACGTCATCCACACCTCGCCGGTGGTCGCGGCCCATGTGCCCCAGCGACTGCGGCAGATCCCCCAGACCACGCCGGAACATGTCCAGCGCTCCCAGGCCGATCACGAGGCGATCCTGGCCGCGATCCGGGCGGACGACGCCGGGCTGGCCGAGCGGCTGATGACCGCCCATGTGCTGGCGACCAAAACACGTGTCCATGCGGTGGCCACCCTCCGTTAGGCGAAGGCGCGCGGTCGATAAAATCCAATAAGTTCCATCATTGCATCCAATCCATTGACCTCTCGCATCCAGTCTGCCTAACCTCCCCTACTGACCGGTCTGACCGGCGGATAAAAAAACACGACCCAGGGAGGGCGCATTGGATAGGAACACCCGCGGGGTGCTGGCGGCCGGCGTGGCTGTCTCGGCGCTCATGACGACCGCCCCGGCGTGGGCGCAGACGACCGAGGCTTCGCCGGCCCAGCAGACGGCGCCCCGACAGATCGCACCCCAGCTCGACGAGGTCGTGGTGACGGCCCAGCGGCGCGAGCAGCGTCTGCAGGACGTCCCCGTCACCGTGACCGCCTTCGGAGCGGAAGAGCTGGAGCAGGCGCGGATCAAGGACGTCGACGACGTCGCCACCCGCACCCCCGGCCTTCAGTTCGACGCCTTCCCCGCCTCCCAGCCCCGCATCGCCATTCGCGGCATCGGCTCGACCGATCGCGGCGCGGCGGGCGATCCGAGCGCGGCGGTCTTCCTGGATGAAATCTATCTTGGCCGCCCCGCCATGGTGGCGTTCGACGCCTTTGATATCGAGCGGATCGAGGTGCTGAAGGGCCCGCAAGGCACGCTCTACGGTCGCAACGTGGTAGGCGGGGCCGTCAATATCGTCACCCAGCGCCCCGATCTGGACGCTTTCGGCGCCTCTGCCGAGGCAACCGTTGGCAACTACGGCCGGCTCGAAGGCGCGGCGGTGGTCAACGCCCCCTTCGCGGACGGCCGGGCGGCGGTGCGGGCCAGCGGCAGCTGGCGCACCCATGACGGCTATACGGATAACAGCTTCACCGGCGGGGAAGTCGACGATCAGGACACCCTGAGCGGCCGGATTCAGATCGCCGCCGAACCCTCGGACGCCGTTCGGCTCTCCCTCACCCTGGACGGCACGCGAGACCGGGCGGCGGGCCCGGCCAACCGGGTGCTGGATCTGGACGAAAGCGATCCGCTGTCAATGTTCTGGGAGCCCAATCGCGACAGGGACCAGTTCGCCGGCTCGACCGACGGCCATCAGGACCGTGACACCTGGGGTCTGCGGGGCGAGGCCCAGTTCGACCTGTCCTTCGCCACCCTCACCTATCTCGGATCCTATCGCGATCTGGACTACAGCACCGCCTATGATTTCGACGGTGGAAACCCGTCCACCAATTTCATCCAGATCTCGGGCGGCAACGACGAGCAGAGCCAGACCTCGAGCCATGAGCTGCGGCTGTCGTCCCTGCCGGACAGCCCCATCCAGTGGGTCGCGGGCCTTTATAACTACAATGGCGACACCCACCGTCTGGACACGCTGATCCTCGACATCGGCGGCGCCGGGACCGAAACCTACACTCAGGACGCGGAGTTGAAGAGCTATGCGGTGTTCGGCGACGTCACTGTGCCGATCGGCGAACGCATCTCGCTGATCGGGGGGCTGCGCTACTCCAAGGACGACAAGGACTATCGGGTCTCCAACACCGCCGGGGACAGCATCTTCCGCGGCGACGAGGTGTTCGACGTCTCGGCTTCGGCCTCGTTCGACGCCCTGACCTGGCGTATCGGCGCGGACTACAAACTGGCCGCCAACCACCTTCTGTATGGAATGGTCTCGCGCGGCTTCAAGAGCGGCGGTTTCCAGGACATTCCCGGCACGGCCGAAGAGGCGGCCGATCCCTTCGAGCCCGAGTACGCGACCCAGTACGAGATCGGACAGAAGAGCGTCTTCCTTGCCGGTCGCGTCACCTGGAACAACACCATCTACCTGCTGGACTACACCGACCTGCAGACCCGGCGCACCCTGCCGAACGGGGCGGTGGTGACCGACAACGCCGGGGCGGCCACCATCAAGGGCTATGAGACCTATCTCAGCTGGCGGCCTTTCGAGGGCGCGCGACTGGTCGCCGGTTACGGCTATACGGACGCCACCTTCGATGATTACCGCGTCGATGAAACGACCAACTACGCCGGCAACCGGATCGCCCGTGCGCCGGAGCACAAGCTGGTGCTTTCGCCATCCTACGACTGGGGCCTCGCGAACGGCGCCATGGTCCGGTTCGCCGTCGACTATCGCTACGAGAGCCTGATCTACGAGGATAATTCCAACACAGGACCGGAACGTCGCGAGCCGACGAACTTCTATGACGCTCGCATCATCTATTCGGACGCATCGGATCGCTGGTCGGTTTCACTCTGGGGCAAGAACCTCGGCGACGAGGTGACCCGCTCCTTCCAGGGCGCCTTCCTCGGCGCCAACTTCGGCGCCTATGCCCCGCCTCGAACCTACGGGCTGTCGCTGAACTGGACCCTGTGATCACCTGAAGCCTTCGCCGTGCCTCGATGAAGACCTGATCCCAACCTCGGCCTGCCGGTTCGCCGGCAGGCCGCCCCTTTGAAAGGCGCAGCGTGACCCTGACCGCCCTCCAGAACCCCGCCCTGCTCGGCGCAGGCATGATCCTGACCTTCATGATCCTGATCATGACGAGGCGGCTGTCGGCCATCACCGCGCTGATCCTGGTGCCCATCCTATTCGGTCTGCTGGCCGGCGCCGGCGCCGGCATCGGCGAGATGATGATTCAGGGGGTCACGGCCCTGACGCCGACCGTTCTGATGCTGGCCTTCGCCGTCCTCTATTTCGGCCTGATGATCGACGCCGGCCTGTTCGATCCGCTTGTCCGTTTCGTGCTGCGCAGCGTCGGGGACGATCCGGTCCGGGTCACGATCGGAACGGCGCTTCTCTGCACCGTTGTCTCGCTGGACGGCGATGGCGCGACCACCGCCCTGGTGACCATTTCCGCCATGCTGCCGGTCTATCGCCGCCTCGGCCTCAACCCGCTGATCCTGGCCCTGCTGCTCGGGCTTTGCAGCTCCGTGACCAATCTCATCCCGTGGGGCGGACCGACGGCGCGTGCGGCCACGGCCCTGCAGATCGAGCCCGCCTCCCTCTTCCTGCCGATGATGCCGACGATGCTGGCGGGAATCGGCTTCGCCGTGCTGGTGGCCTGGCGGATGGGAGTGATGGAGCGCAAACGGCTCGGTGCGCTGACGCTTCAGCCGCTTGCCCTTGGGCCCCAACCCGAGGCGCCGGTGATGGCCGAGGAGGGCGATCCCCGACCCCATGCCGAGACCCGGCGGCCGAAGCTCTTCCTGCTCAATCTTGGCCTCACCCTGGCCCTGATGGCGGGTCTCCTGCTGGGTCTAGCGCCCCTGCCCGTCCTGATGATGGGGGCCTTCGCCATCGCCCTGATCGTCAACTATCCAAGCCTGAAGACCCAGCGCGAGCGCATCGCCGCCCACGCTGAAAATGTCATCAACATCGTCCTGCTGATCTTCGCGGCCGGCGCCTTTACGGGCATCCTGCAGGGTACGGGCATGGTCGAGGCCATGGCCGCAGCCCTGGTGGCGGCGATCCCGCCGGCCCTGGGACCCTATATGGCCCCCATCACCGCCCTGGTCAGCATGCCGCTGACCTTCTTCATGTCCAACGACGCCTTCTATTTCGGGATCTTGCCCGTGATCGCCGAGACGGGCGGGCATTATGGCGTGGCGCCCGAGGCCATAGCTCGAGCATCGCTGACCGCCCTGCCCATCCACGCCATGAGCCCCCTGATCGCGGCCATCTATCTGGTCTGCGGCCTGTTGAAGGTGGACGTGGGCGCGGCCCAGCGTTTCTCGCTGAAATGGGCCGTTCTCTCCTGCCTGGTGATGCTCGGCGCCGCCCTGGCCAGCGGCGCCGTCCCGTTCCGCGTCGGCTGACCCGCCCGCCCGTCAATCGCGGTAGCTTGGATCGATCCGGTCGAGTTTGCGCAGCAGGGCGGGCCAGGCGACCTGTTCGGCGATGATCCGGGATTGCGGCGAACGGACCTGGGTCCTGACCGTCTCCACCGCCTCCGTCGAAGGGTCGTTGAGGCCTGCCCGGCCGGCCCCGAGCATCAGAACCTGGGCCTGGCAGGCCCGTTCGAGGAAATACATGCGCATGAAGGCTTCGGCGACGCTTCTCCCGACGGTGAGGGTGCCGTGGTTTCTCAGGATCAGGGCGTTTCGGTCGCCCAGGTCGGCGACGATCCGCTCCCGCTCGTCCAGTTCGTCGGCGATGCCCTCATGATCGTGATAGGCCACGTCGTGGTGGGCGATCATCGCCGTCTGGGTATGCGGCAGCAGGCCCTCCTTCATGGCCGAGACCGCCTGGCCCTGGGGCGTGTGCAGGTGGATGACGGCGGCGGCGTCCTCGCGCGCGCCGTGGATGGCGGAATGGATGACGAAGCCCGCCCGGTTCACCGCGCCGGCCCCGTCGCCGACCTTGTTTCCATCGAGGTCGATCTTGACCAGGTTGGACGCCGTCATCTCTTCGAACATGTGGGTGTAGGCGTTGATCAGAAAATGATGCTCGGGGCCGGGAACGCGCGCCGACAGATGGGTGAATATCAGGTCGTCCCAGCCGTAGAGGGCCACGAGTCGGTAGGCCGCGGCGAGGTCCACGCGCGCGGCCCATTCCTCGGGCGAGACCTGATCACGCAGGCTCGGTTCAGTCTTCAGATGCAAGGTCATGGTCGTGTCTCCCTTTGTGTGGTCGAAAGCCTATCGACCGGACGGAGGGGGATTGTCGCCGACGCGACATTCCAGGCGGAGCATGCGCGATGAGCCTTGCGGCGGAACAAATAGCGCTTCTGGAAAGGGACAGCTGGTTCGGCGCGATCGCCCCTGAACGCCGCGACGCCCTCTTGGCGTCGGCGACGATCGTCGCGAGGAAGAACGGCGCGCGGATCTACGCCACGGGCGATCCGCCCAACGGTCTTTGGGGCGTGGTCGAAGGGCGGGTCCGTCTTCTGGATTATCCGGTCGTCGGCGCCGAGGTCCTGATCCGAAGCCTGTGTCCGGGCGCCTGGTTCGGTGAACTCTCGACGATCGATGCGGGGCCGAGACCCCAGGACGCCGTCGCCTTCGGGTCGGTCACGCTCCTGCACATTCCGCACGCCGTCTGGGTCGGCCTCGCGCGCAGTCTGCCGGACCTGCATCACGATCTCGCCCTCTTGGCCTGTGCGCACCAGCGCGCCGCCCTGGCCTTCATCGGCCAGCGCGTGGCCCAGCCCGTGCCGGCGCGGCTCGCGGGCGCATTGCTCAGCGCGACCCACGACGGGGGACAAGGCCCGCTGGCGATACGACAGGACGAACTGGCCCTGATCGTCGGCGTCAGCCGTCAGACCCTGAACCGGACCCTGAAGTCGTTCGAGCGCGACGGCGTCCTGCGCACCCGCTACGGCGCGATCGAAATCCTCGACCCGGACCGTCTGCGCCGTCTGCAGGAGGGCGTATCGGTCGCGCCCTGAGGTTGCGCCCTCTCAGGGAGACGATCGTCTCAACGGATCGCCGCCGCGATCGCCTTTCCGCAATCCGCCGTGCCCAGCGGACCGCCCAGGTCGCGGGTCCGCAAGGCTTCGACGGCGAGCGTCGCCTCGATGGCGGCGACCACGGCCGCAGCGGCCTGGGGTTCGCCCAGGTGATCCAGCATCAGGGCGGCGGACCAGATTTGTCCCACCGGATTGGCGACGCCCAGGCCTGCGATGTCCGGCGCCGAGCCGTGCACCGGCTCAAACAGGGAGGGGAAGGTCCGTTCGGGATTGATGTTGCCGGCCGGGGCGATGCCGATGGTGCCGGTGCAGGCCGGCCCGAGGTCCGACAGGATGTCGCCGAACAGATTGGAGGCCACCACCACGTCGAACCAGTCGGGATGCTGGACGAAATGGGCCGTCAGGATGTCGATATGGTACTTGTCCCAGCGCACCTCGGGATAGGCTGCGGCCATCGCCTCCACCCGCTCGTCCCAATAGGGCATGGTGATCGAGATGCCGTTGGACTTGGTCGCCGAGGTGAGGTGTCTCTTGTCGCGCCGCTGGGCCAGATCGAAAGCATATTTGAGGATGCGGTCGACGCCGGTGCGGGTCATGACGGTCTCCTGCAGGACGATCTCGCGATCCGTATTGGGGAACATCCGGCCGCCGATGGACGAATATTCGCCCTCCGTGTTCTCGCGCACGACGTAGAAGTCGATGTCTCCCGGCCGGCGTCCCGCCAACGGGCTGGGCACGCCCGGCATCAGCTTGACCGGCCGCAGATTGACGTACTGGTCGAACTCCCGCCGGAACTGGATCAGCGAGCCCCACAGGCTGACATGGTCCGGCACCGTCTCGGGCCAGCCGACGGCGCCGAAGAAGATGGCGTCATGCCCGCCGATCCGCGCCTTCCAGTCGTCCGGCATCATCTTGCCGTGCGTCAGATAATAGTCGCACGAGGCGAAGTCGAAGACGTCGAACTGGAAGGTGCAGCCGTAGCGGGCGGAAACCGCTTCGAGCGCGCGCAGGCCTTCGGGCACGACCTCCTTGCCGATCCCGTCTCCCGGAATCACGGCGATGCGGTAGTGGCGAGCGTTGCTCATGGCGGTTCCTCTCAGGCGGTCGAAGGCCGATCGATCAGGATCGCCCGAAAATCATTGACGTTGGTGAGGGTCGGGCCGGTCGTCACCAGGCCGCCGACGGCCGCGAAGAAGCCGTAGGCGTCATTGTCCTCCAGCCGGCTCCTGGCCGATACGCCCAGGCGGCGGGCCCGAACCAGAATGTCGGAACCGATCACAGCGCCGGC
>Ga0209643_1001105_pt1 | contig 28969 bp, 25 predicted proteins | sample AutmiccBRH37_all_FD_187383 | JGI IMG/M metagenome (GOLD analysis project Ga0209643, IMG submission 187383) | Deep subsurface microbial communities from Mt. Terri, Switzerland - Autotrophic microbial communities BRH/37_all (SPAdes) (version 2) | ecosystem: Environmental > Aquatic > Deep... | reverse complement strand
GCGCTGACCTTCAATAGCCACCGCATCCATTATGACCGGCCCTATGCGATGGCGGAGGAAGGCTATCCCGGGCTGGTCGTGCAGGGGCCGCTGATGGCGACATTGCTGCTCAACCTGGCGGCAAGCCAGCTGGGTGACAAGCGACTGTCCCGCTTCTCGTTCCGGGGCCAGGCGCCGGCCTTTGCCCATCGCGCGCTATATCTGGTGGGCCGCCGCGAAGGCGAGAATATTATTCTTGCGGTGCTGGGCATGGACGGCGAGCAGATCATGACCGCCGAGGCGGCGATCTAGAAATCGTCCTTGCGATCTTTACAGCAAAGCGCGTTTCTATTTTCTGTGAACTTCGACGGGCTCAGGACGAACGGGGGAACGGGATGATCCGTCGTTGCGAGCATGTCCAAGGATTGCGCGGTTCGCGGAAAGAGAAAGCCCGGCAGCTGCGGGTCGCGCGGCCACCGGGCTTTCCAACATCAAACCGAGCCTAGAAACGGTCGGCGTTCATCACCTTGGTCCAGGCTGCGGCAAAATCCTCGACGAATTTCTGGCCGGCATCGTCAGAGGCATAGACCTCGGAGACGGCGCGCAGTTCCGAGTTCGACCCGAAGATCAGGTCGACTGGGGTTGCGGTCCACACCAGCTTGCCGGTGTCACGATCATGGCCTTCGTACAATCCTGGGTTCGTGCCCGACTTCTTCCACTGCGTCTTCATGTCGAGCAGGTTGACGAAAAAGTCATTGCTGAGCTGACCGGGGTTAGCCGTGAACACGCCGTTGGACGAGCGGCCCGCGTTCGCGTTCAGGCTGCGCAGTCCGCCAACCAGCACCGTCATTTCCGGCACGGTCAGGTCGAGCATGTCCGCCTTGTCGACCAGAGCCGCGGCCGGAGCGAGGTCGGCGTCCGCTCTGTAGAAATTGCGAAAGCCGTCGGCCTTTGGCTCCAGCTGGGCAAAGGAGGCCGCGTCGGTCTGTTCCTGGGTGGCATCGACGCGTCCAGGGGTGAACGGCAGGTTGACCTTGTGGCCAGCCTTGGCCGCAGCCTGCTCGACCGCCGCATTGCCGCCGAGCACGATCAGGTCGGCGAGCGAAACTTTCTTGCCGCCCGTGGCGCTCTTGTTGAAATCCTTCCGGACCGCTTCCAGCTTGCCGAGCACCTTGGTCAGTTCCGCCTTGTCATTCACCGACCAGTCCAGCTGCGGAGCGAGCCGCAACCGGGCACCGTTGGCTCCGCCGCGCATGTCGGTGCTGCGGTAGGTCGAGGCCGAGGCCCAGGCGGTGCGCACCAGTTCGGGGGCCGACAGGCCGGAGGCGAGGATTTTCGACTTGAGCTGTGCCACGTCGGCATCGGCGATCATCGCATAATCGGCATCGGGCAGCGGATCCTGCCAGATGAAGCTCTGGCTCGGCACATCCTTGCCGAGATAGCGTCCGGACGGGCCGAGGTCGCGGTGGGTCAGCTTGAACCAGGCGCGAGCGAAGGACGCCGCGAATTCTTCGGGATTTTCATGCCAGCGCTTGGCGATCTTGCGGAAACCTGGGTCTTCCTTGACCGCAATATCGGTGGTGAACATGATCGGCGCATGGGTCTTGCCCGGAATATGGGCGTCGGGAACCATATTGGCGGCGTTCGGATCCGACGGAATCCATTGCGTCGCGCCGGCCGGGCTCTTCACCTTGACCCATTCGAAACCGAACAGATTGTCGAGATACTGGTTGGTGAAGGCGATCGGATTGGTCGACCAGGCGCCTTCGAGGCCGCTGGTGATCGTATCCTCGGCATTGCCCTTGCCGCATTTGTTTGCCCAGCCCATGCCCTGCGATTCAATGCCGGCAGCGGACGGTTCCGCGCCCATGCATTCTTCCGGCTTGTGCGCGCCATGTGCCTTGCCGAACGTGTGGCCGCCCGCGATCAGGGCCAGCGTTTCCTCGTCGTTCATCGCCATATTGCCAAAGGCGCGGCGGATATCGGCGGCAGCGGACAGCGGATCGTGATTGCCGCCCGGCCCCTCGGGATTGACGTAGATCAGGCCCATCTGGGTCGCGGCGAGCGAGCCCTTGAGGTCACCCTTGCCGTCGCGGCGATTGTCGGCCAGCATCTTGGCTTCCGGGCCCCAGTAGACCAGGTCCGGCTGCCAGGCATCGACGCGGCCGCCGGCAAAGCCGAGGGTCTTGAAGCCCATGTCCTCAAGCGAGACATTGCCGGTCAGGACCATCAGGTCACCCCAGGACAGCTTGCGGCCATATTTCTGCTTGATCGGCCAGACCAGCCGGCGCGCCTTGTCGAGGCTGACATTGTCGGGCCAGCTGTTGAGCGGCTCGAACCGCTGCTCGCCGCCATCCGAGCCTCCACGGCCGTCACCGACGCGATAGGTACCGGCGCTGTGCCAGGCCATGCGGATGAAGAAGGGGCCATAATGACCATAATCGGCCGGCCACCAGTCCTGCGACGTGGTCAGGACCTTGCGGATATCCTCCTTGACCGCATCTAGATCGAGGGTGGCAAATTCGGCGGCATAGTCAAAGTCTGCGCCATAGGGGTTGGACTGCGCCTCATGCTGGCGAAGGGCCGCGAGGTCGAGGCTCTGCGGCCACCAGTCCTTGTTGGTCATTGCTGCCGGCGGGTCCTGCACAACCGTTTTCTGGGCAAGTGCCGGGCCTGCCATGGCCAGCGGCGTCATCGACGCGGCGAGCAGTGCGAAAAGCGAAACCTGTGATTTGAACATCTTTCTCTCCCTGAGATCTGGCGAACTATGATGTTCCCCTTAATCCTTGCGGGACAGATACCGAAACCAGTAAACTTCCTGAGTGTTATCGAAGCTTTCGATCATCTGTCGACCGTGCGAAGTTCGCAACCTGACAGGAGGATTTTGCCATTGCGCGGGAAGAGCGGCGGACGGTTTCAAGGACGGAATGACCAAGCGGTACGCCTCCCGGATGCCAGAAGAGAAGCCCGACGGCCGGGTCGCATTAACCGCCGGACTTCTCCTGGATACCCAAAAAGGGTTATATGCGGCACCGGGTTCGTATCGAGTGAAATGCTTGATCTGATCGATACCGCAAGATTGTATTAACCTTGTTGTTGCAGACCGACTGTGATCTCCGTCACGGCATCAGGAAATAATGTTCAGACCGTGCGCTTGGCGCGGTCCTTCTGGTTCTGGCCCTGGATCGCGTCCTTGGCGGCATTCCATTCGTCATCGCCCCAGGCGAGCAGCTGCGAGAAATTGCCGCCGCCGGCGAGATAGCCGCCGCCGTCAATGGCGATGGTCTGGCCGGTCAGATATTCGACTCCGGGGCCAAGCAGGAAGGTGGCGAGATTGGCCAGCTCGTGCATCTCGCCGGGCCGGTTGATCGGCGCGCCGCTTCGCTTGCGGTCCTCGTCGCTGCCGGTCGGGTTGAGCCGGCTGGACATGCCCTCGGTCGGGAACAGGCCCGGCGCGATCGCGTTGAGGCGGATATTGTAGCGGGCCCACTCGACCGCCAGGCTTTGGGTCATGACATTGATGCCGGCCTTGGACATCGCGCTGGGCACGGTGAAGGCGCTGCCGTTCCACACCCAGGTGGTGAGTATCGAGACGACATTGCCGCGGGTCTTGCCATCGATCCAGCGCTTGCCTATGTCGTGGGTCATGTAGAATGTGCCGCGAAAGACGATATTGGCGATCGCGTCGAAACCGCGGATCGACAGATCCTCGGTGCGGGAAATGAAATTGCCTGCGGCATTGTTGATCAGGCCGGTGAGCGGGCCGTGCTGCTGCCAGATGATGTCGTTCATCTCGCTGATCATCTCCGCACTGCGGATATCGCAGGGATGCGGGACGACCTTGCCGCCATGTTTCGCGACCAGTTCCTCCGCCGTCGCCTGGCAGACTTCGCCGCGCCGGCCGCAGATATGGACCTCGGCGCCGAGCTTGAGCAGGCCTTCGGCCATTTCCTTGCCGAGGCCGGTGCCGCCTCCGGTCACGAGAATGCGTTCGCCCTGCATCAGGCCGTCGCGGAACATGAGTTTGCTGGTATCCATATCATCCTGTCCTGTTTCTTGTTTGCGCCATTCATGGGATATGAAGCGGCGCATTCAAACTAGCAGTAATGATGCCGCGGTAAAGCGGGCTATTGGGACAGGTTTTGGCAAGCAGACGCCGGATGCGGACGGAGCGGCGGCCTGGCCAAAAAAAAAACGGGAGCTTATCCGAAGATAAGCTCCCGCTGCGCCTCTGTTGGGGCTGCCTTTCTCTGGCGAGTCCGGCATCCGCTTGTTCGGCGTCCGGTTTCCGGGCCAAATGCGTTGATGGTTGGTGGTTTTCCACGTTGCAGCTTGCGCTGCGTCGCTTCGGTTCCCAACCCGCAATTGGTCCAGTCACCTGATGATCTTCGTCTACCTGATCCGTTCGGGCTTGCGCCTTCCCTTTTCGGGCTTTCTCCGATCATCGATCCAGAGATCAATTGTCTTTTCTTGCGAAAAGCAAACTGGTCGCCTCGACCATCTTCCGGCTTTCGGGCTGTCCTGCGGGTCATCGCTGACTGGTCGCTGGTTCGTCCGTCTGCCTTCCGATGACCCATATATGACTCCAAAGTCCGAGTCGCTCCTAGGGGAAAAAATGAAGTTATCCACAGGCCACCCACTTAACGGTGGAAAACTGCTGCTGATATGGTGGATAATATTGAATTAGCGGAATGGATCGCCATTTGCAGGAAATTGTCCGCTGGTCCGGCCCTTCGGGTGGGAGGGGATGATGGAAGGACCGGACCGTTGGACCAATCCCGGCGCCGTCATCGGGAGGAGGAGGAGGCAGCGGCCGGGACTGTAATTGTTTGTCAGACCTGAACCGTCGAAAGCAAAATCATGCTGCTGACGGAAAGGGCGGCGACAATATTGAACAGCGTTCTCATGGATTTTCTCCTTGTTTTAACGCCAGTCAAACATCTCTTTTCCTGCTTAACTTATAGGGGGCAGATGGTCGCATCCTGCGTAGGTTTCAATTGAAAACGGAGCTCTATAAGTTGCATGATATGCAACTGGAGGAAATTGCCTAAATCCTCCCCGCTCCCGGGGAGGGGGACCGCACGCAGCGTGGTGGAGGGGGCGTGCGTCTGAGCGCAGCGCCCGGGCCAGAGCCCCCACCGTCAGCCCGGCGGGCTGCCGCCTCCCCGCGCGCGCGGGGAGGATTTGTTTCGGCTTGAACCAGCCCAGCCCGGTTCCCCCCGCCTATCTGCTTTCGGTGAACTCCAGCACGCCGCGAGACTGTTCGGACGATATTTCCGTCAGCACCATAGAAAAAGGATCGCCCTTGTCGGTCTTGCCGGACAGGGTGGTGCCATCGCGGGTCGCCGCAAAATCCTTGGCGGACATTTGCGTCTCGTACCAGTCGGCGAGCGTGTCGACACCGACCGGGGCCTTGAAGCCGATCTGGACCCGGCCGCCCTGGCCTTTCGCATCCTCGATATCAAAGCTGGAGATCTGGCTGCCGGGATAGAGATCGATATTGTTCATGTCGAAATCGTCGCTGTCGAGCGTGATCGACGGCAAGTCCACGTCCATCGAGAAGCCGTCAGTCCTGATCGAGAATTTGCTGTCTTTCCCATCGCCGCCGATTCTGATTTTTTCGGCGTCGGGCTTGCTGTCATCGCTGAGGTCGATGGACAGGTTGGAGCCGTTCGCCGCTTCGTCTTCATTCTTGCCGCAAGCGGACAGGGCCAGCGGCAGCGCGGCCAGCAGCATCAGATATTTTGGGGTCATGTGAAAAATCTCCAAACTGTATTGCCTTATTAATACAGCTTGGAGATCAGTCCGTCAAGCGGCAAGCGGATCAGGGCTCGATCGAGGCTCCCGGATTGGCCGCATTGACGATCCCGCCATCGACGGGGATCGTCGTTCCCACGACATAATCGCCGGCCGCGCTGGCCAGAAACACCGCTGCCGCGGCCATGTCTTCGGGACGGCCGATGCGCTTTGCCGGGATGCCCTTCTCGACCGCGTCTTCATGGTCGCGGGCGGCCTTGTTCATCGACGAGGCGAAGGCACCGGGGGCAATGCCGGTCATGATGATATCTTCCTGCACCAGCTTGGACGCCATCTTGCGGGTCAGGTGAATGACGGCTGCCTTGGAGGCCTGATAGCTGTAGGTTTCCCAGGGATTGACCTTCATGCCGTCGATTGAGGCAATATTGATGACCTTGGCCGGACGTTCGAAACTGGCCGCCGCCTTCAGTTGCGGGTGCAGCGCCTGGGTCAGGAAGAACAGGCCCTTGACATTGGTGTCCATGACCTTGTCCCAGCCGGATTCCGGGAAAGAGAGATATTCCTCGCCCCAGGCGACGCCGGCGTTGTTGACCAGAATGTCGAGCTTGTCCTCGCGCGATGCGATTTCGGCGGCGAGCGCCTTGCAGCCTTCATAGGTCGAGATATCGCCCTGGATATAGATGCACTTGTCGCCGAATTCGGCAGCGGCGGCTTCGCCCTGGTCCGCCTTGCGGCCGGAGATATAGACTTTTGCTTCCTGGTCGAGAAAGCCTTCGGTGATCATCGCGCCGATACCGCGCTGTCCGCCGGTGACCAGGGCGACACGGCCCTCGAGCGAGAAAAGCTTGTTAAAATCCATCAGTCAGTTCCTTTAATAGCCGTGCATTTCGGCAACGAGATTGGTGTGATAGTTCACGTCGCCCATGAATTCCTGCAGCGCGCGGTCACGCTTCATGTAGAGCCCTATATCATACTCGTCGGTCATGCCGACACCGCCGTGCATCTGCACGCCTTCCTTGACCGAAAGCGCGGTGGCCTTGCCGGCCTTGGCCTTGGCCACGGAAACCATCAGTTCGGCCTTGGACGAACCCTCGTCGAGCATCTGCTGTGCCTTGAGCACGGTGGCGCGGGCGATTTCCATTTCGCTGTAGAGATGGGCAATGCGGTGCTGCAGCGCCTGGAAAGAACCGATCAGCGTGCCGAACTGCTTGCGGCCTTTCACATAGTCGACGGTGATGTCCATCGCGCCGGCGCCAACGCCCAGCGTTTCGGCAGCGGCGCCCAAGCGACCGGCGTTGAGCAGGCGGCGCAGCACGGCATCGCCTTCGTCGACCTCGCCGATCACCGCATCGGCATCGACCAGCACATTGTCAAATTCCAGATGCGCGGCCATCGCGCTGTCGACCAGCCGGACGCTGTTCCTGGCAAGGCCTGCCGCATTGGCATCGACCGCGAAGAGGGTCATGCCCTTGTCATCGCCGGCGCTGCCGCTGGTCCGTGCCGCGACGATCAGCATGTCGGCGGAGCCGCCCTGGACCACGAACTGTTTCTTGCCGTCGAGCTTGAAGCCGTTGCCTTCGCGGGTCGCGGCCATGCCGATCTGGTCGGGCCGGTGCTTTGGTCCTTCGTCCACCGCCAGCGCCAGCACCGTGTCGCCGGAGAGAATGCCCGGAAAATATTTGTCGCGCAGCGCCTGGCCGCCGGCGTTCAGCGCTTCCATGCCCGCGACCGCGGTGGTCAGAAAGGGCGACGGCGTTAGGTTGCGGCCGATCTGCTCCAGCACCACGCCGGCCTCTACATGGCCCATGCCGAGACCGCCCTCGTCCTCGCCGATCAGGATTCCGGTGAAGCCCATTTCGGCGAACTGTTTCCAAAGCGCGTGCGAAAAGCCGTCCTTGCACTGCTTGTCGCGAAATTCGCGCAGATGCGAAACCGGGGCCTCGCCCTTCATGAATTCGGCGGCGCTGTCGTGCAGCATCTGCTGGTCTTCGTTCAGATAAAGCGGCATGTCTTGGTCCTTATATCAATCGGTGCATCGCGCGGGCTTGGAGAGCCTCTCGCTATATGGGTTTGTGGGCAACGGGCCGGGTCAGGCGCCCGGCAGGTGCAGGATCTGCTTGGACACGACGTTGAGCATCACCTCGCTGGTGCCGCCCTCGATGCTGTTCGCCTTGGTCCGCAGCCAGCTGCGCGCGGTCAGCCCGCCGTTGCTCGCCTCGCTTTCCCATTCCAGCACCTCGCTGCCGCCAGCCGCCATGATCAGTTCGTGGCGGCGCTTGTTGATCTCGGTGCCGGCATATTTCATCATATTGGGCTGCGCCGGGTGGCACAGGCCCGCCTTGAACGTGTCGCCGAACCGCTCGGCCATGGCGCGGAAGGCGAGCACGTCGATATCCATCTCGGCCATTTGCGCCCGCAACATCGGATCGTCGAGCCTGCCCATTTCGTCGCGGCCATATTGGTCGGCGAATTTTGCGCCCAGCGAGGTCGACCCTTCGGAACCGCCTCCGGAAATCATGCTGCGTTCGTGGCCCAGCAGATATTTGGCAACATCCCAGCCCTTGTTGACCTCATAGACCACCGATGACACGCCCTCGGCATATTCCTTGGGCACTTTCACATCGTCGAAAAAGGTCTCGCAGAAGGCCGACTGGCCGGAGATCAGCACGATCGGCTTGGTCGACACGCCCTCATTGGCCATGTCGAACAGCATGAAGGTGATGCCCTTGTGCTTTTCATTCTTGTCGGTGCGGGTCAGGCAGAAGATCCAGTCGGCCTTGTCGGCATAGCTGGTCCAGATTTTCTGGCCGTTGACGAGGAAATGATCGTCCTGGTCGACCGCGCTGGTCTGCAGCGAGGCGAGATCGGAGCCGGAGCCGGGTTCGGAATAGCCCTGGCACCAGCGGATTTCACCGCGCGCGATCTGCGGCAGGAAATGCTTTTTCTGCGCCTCGGTGCCGAAGTGCAGCAATGCGGGGCCGAGCATCCAGATGCCGAAGCTCGACAGCGGCGAGCGGCATTTCAGTCGCGCCATTTCCTGGCCGAGTATCTTTGCTTCGGCGCGCGACAGTCCGCCGCCGCCATATTCCTTGGGCCAGTCGGGGACGGTCCAGCCCTTGGCAGCCATGATGTCGAGCCATTCCTTCTGTCCGGGCTTGAAGGTCGGGTTGCGCCCGCCCCAGCAGGCATCGCTTTCGTCCACCATCGGTTCCCGCATCTCCGGCGGACAGTTTGCTTCCAGCCACGCAGCGGTCTCCGCGCGGAATGTTTCCAGGTCAGACATCACGAAATTCCTTTTAATTGCTCAATTAAAGTTGGACTATCATAATTGCGATGAACGATTCAATGATTCCCTTGGCCCGAAGCTGAAAATAATCGGGTCATCCAGCGCAAGAATTTTTCCTGCGCGGCCAGTCTTCCGAATTCCGTAACGGAAAGCGACCCGGCCAGCACAAGTGATTGACGATCAAAAACTTCACCGCTCTAATGAAGAAAAAAAAGGAAGCCAAGAGGATGCGATTTAAAGGCAAGACTGCGGTCATAACCGGGGGTTCATCGGGCATTGGGCACGGCAGCGTCGAACTTTTCCTGCGCGAGGGTGCCACCGTCGTCATGGGCGATATCGATGACGCGCAAGGCACCGCGATGATGTCGTCTCTCGGCGACGGCTTTCTGTTCAGGAAATGCGATGTCACTCAGGAGAGCGAAGTCAAGGCGCTGATGGACTATGCTGCGGAACAGACCGGCGGCATTGATATCGTGTTCAACAATGCAGGTGCCGGCGGCCCGCGCGATGCGATAGACGAGATCAGCGGCGATGACTGGGACTTTGCCATGGCGCTGTTGCTCAAATCGGTTGCCATGGGTATCCGCCATGCCGCACCGCATCTCAAGAAGCGCGGCGGCGGGGCGATTGTCAATACAGCGTCCGTTTGCGCCTTTCAGGCAGGCTATGGCCCGATTGCCTATTCCACGGCCAAGGCCGGTGTATTGCATCTGACCAAGATTGCCGCCGCCGAGCTCGCCCAGTATAAAATCCGCGTAAACGCGATATGTCCCGGATTCATCCAGACCAATATTTTCGCGGCAACCGTCGGTGCCAATGAAGAGGAGGCCCGCGAGATAAATGCATTTCTCGGCCAGGCCGCTGCCAGCGTGCAGCCGGTTGCCCGTCCCGGTGTGCCCGATGATATTGCCGAAGCAGCGGCCTATTTGGCGTCTGATGCGGCAGGCTTTGTCACCGGCACGCATTTGCTGGTGGATGGTGGCTTGCTGGTTGGCACCCCGGGCAGCTGGAATCCCGAAATACCTGGCATGCTGGACATGATCCTGCCGGAGCATCTGCGTTGACGGTGGTTTCGGACAAGCTGCCGCTCAAAACCAAGATATTTTACGGCTTCGGCGCATCGGCCTACGGCATCAAGGATAACGGCTTTTCGGTCTTTCTGCTTTACTATTACAATCAGGTCGTTGGCATGCGCGCCGATGTCGTCAGCCTGGCGATTGCGATCGCCCTGTTCGTCGACGCGTTCATCGATCCGCTGATCGGCCAGATGACTGACCGGACCAGAACCCCGATCGGCCGTCGCCATCCCTGGCTCTATGGCGCCGCCATTCCGATCGCGATCGCGTGGTTGCTGCTGTGGCACCCCCTTGAAACAAGTCCGATGATGCAGTTTATCTATCTGCTGACCATGGCAATGCTGGTCCGGATCACCTTGTCCGCCTACGAGGTTCCCTCACTCGCCCTGCTTCCGGAACTCAGCCGCGATTATCATGATCGTACCAGCACCTTGCGCTATCGCACCCTGTTCGGGTGGGCGAGTGGTCTGGGCATCATGATACTTGCTTATGGCGTTCTGCTGGTGCCGAGCGAAAAATATCCCGTCGGGCTGCTCAATGTGGACGGCTATTCGACCTTCGCGATCATTGGTGCCGGCGTCATGGCGGTGTCCGTTCTGGTTTCAGCGATCAGCACCCACAACCGGATGGTGGCACGGTACAAGGCGGAGAGCACGCCGCCGCAAACCGCCGAAGGCTTTGCGCAAATGCTGTCGGCCTTCCGGTTCAGGCCCTTTCTCCTGTTGATGTTTGCCGGCGTTTTCGCCTTCACCAACCAGGGCCTGACCTTTGCGATGACACCCTATCTGCTGACCCATGTCTGGGAATTCGGGTCCGCCGAACTGACGCTCTATTCCGCCGTCCTGTTCATCGGCGTCCTGCTCGCATTTCTGCTGGTCACGCCGATTTCCAGGCGGACGGGCAAGCCAAAGGGTGCCGCCTTCCTGACCCTGTTTGCCGTGATACTGGGCACGGCACCCTACTGGCTGCGCATGATCGATCTCTTTCCCGCGCCCGGATCGCCCTATCTCATCCCCAGCCTTTTTACCCTTCTCGTCATCGGCATTGGCGCCAGCATCTCGGCGATGATCCTGACCATGTCGATGATGGCCGATGTTGCCGACGCCTATGCCTATGAAGTCGGCAAGCGGACAGAGGGCCTGTTCTCCTCCGGCATGTGGTTCATGCAGAAAACGGTCGGCGGCATGGGCATATTGCTCTCCGGACTGATCATTTCCTCCATCCAGTTGCCCGCTCAGGCGGTTCCCGGTAGTGTCGACCCGCTGATTGTCGACAATCTGGCACTGATTTTCGTGTCGATGGTGACGGTGATTGGACTCGCGGGCACATGGGCCTACACCCTGTTTCCGCTGAGCGAGCAGGACCATGGCGAGCGCGTTTCGAAGCTGGCGGCGGCGCTGCCGAAGGTAAAATGAAGGAACCGGCATGAAAAACTCGTCCGGCCTGTCGCTTTCGCGGTGGCAAAGCGTCTCTGCCTCTGATAAGTTAATCGCATAGTTAAATTATAAGAACTAAGAAAAGGACTTGGGAATGGATTTCGATCTCACCGAAAAGCAGGAATATTGGCGCAACCGGGTACGCGAGCATATCGAGAATCATCTGCGGCCGCGCGTGTCTGATTTCCATGAGGAGGAATCCACCGGCGAACGCTGGAAGGTCCTGCAGGTGGTCGAACAAGAGAAGAAGAAGGCCAAGGAAGCCGGCATCTGGAACCTGTTCATGCCGCCGTCCAACCCGAATCTGCCCCATGTCGATGACGCCTTCGAATTTGAAGGGCCCGGCCTGACCAATCTGGAATATGCATTGTGCGCCGAAGAAATGGGCCGCGTCGGATTTTCTTCCGAAGTGTTCAACTGTTCCGCGCCCGATACCGGCAATATGGAGGTGTTCCACCGCTACGGCACGCTGGAGCAGAAAGAGCAATATCTGCGTCCGCTGATGAACGGTGAAATCCGCTCTGCCTTCCTGATGACCGAGCCGGCGGTTGCCTCCTCCGACGCAACCAATATCGAAACCGCCATTGTCCGCGATGGCGACGAATATGTCATCAACGGCCGCAAATGGTGGTCGTCCGGTCTCGGTGACCCGCGCTGCAAAATCGCCATCGTTATGGGCAAGACCACATTCGAGGGCAGCCGCTATACCCAGCAGTCGCAGATCCTGATGCCGACCGACGCGCCTGGCGTGAACGTGATCCGTCATCTGCCCGTGTTCGGCTATGACGATGCGCCGCACGGCCATATGGAAGTCGAGATGAAGGACGTGCGCGTTCCGGCCGAGAACATCATTCTCGGTGAAGGGCGCGGCTTTGAAATTGCCCAGGGTCGCCTCGGACCCGGTCGTATCCACCACTGCATGCGCACCATCGGCGTCGCCGAGGAAGCGCTGGAGAAGATGGTCAAGCGGCTGCAGTCGCGGATCGCGTTCGGCAAGCGCATTTCCGAGCACAGCGTCTGGGACGAGCGCGTAGCCCGCGCCCGGATCGATATCGACATGAGCCGTCTGCTTTGCCTGAAAGCGGCCGACATGATGGACAAGGTCGGCAACAAATATGCCAAGGCCGAAATCGCCATGATCAAGGTCCAGGCCCCCAATATGGCGCTGAAGATCATCGATGATGCGATCCAGGCCCATGGCGGCGGCGGCGTTTCCAACGATTATGGCCTCGCCAGCGCTTATGCACATCAACGGACGCTGCGGCTCGCCGATGGCCCGGACGAAGTGCACAATCGCACAATCGCCAAGATGGAATATGGCAAATATGCCGAAACCGCCGACGGCAGCAAGATGAAGGACGAATTTTCATCCGGTGATCTGGCCGTCACGCGCTAGGAGCAGAACATGAAGGCAGCAGTACTGGTCGAGACGGGCAAGCCGCTCGTCATCGAGGACGTCCACATCTCCAAGCCGGGACCGCATGAAGTGCTGATCCGGACGGCGGCCTGCGGGCTTTGCCATTCGGATCTGCATTTTATCGACGGCAGCTATCCGCACCCCCTGCCCGCGATTCCGGGGCACGAGGCGGCGGGTATTGTCGAGGCGATTGGCAGCGAGGTGCGCACGGTAGCGGTCGGCGATGCCGTGGTCTCCTGCCTGTCCGCCTATTGCGGGCATTGCGAATTTTGCGTGTCCGGCCGGATGTCCCTGTGCCTTGGTGCAGACACCAGGCGCGGGCCGGATGAAGCGCCGCGCATCACCCGGCCCGACGGTTCGCCCGTCGGCCAGATGCTCAATCTCTCGGCCTTCGCCGAGCAGATGCTGATCCACGAACATGCCTGCGTGCGGATCGATCCGGATATGCCGCTCGATCGGGCCGCCGTGATCGGCTGTGCCGTGACCACCGGCGCCGGCACGATCTTCAACGCCTGCAAGCTGACGCCCGGCGAAACCGTCGCCGTCGTCGGCTGCGGCGGGGTCGGTCTGGCAACGATCAACGCCGCCAAGATTGCCGGTGCCGGACGGATCATTGCCGCAGACCCGATCAAGGAAAAGCGCGACCTGGCGATCAAGCTGGGCGCAACCGATGTGATCGATGCGTCCGCGGATGATGCGGCTGCTCAGATTCTTGAACTCACCAAGGGTGGCGTGGATCATGCCATCGAAGCCGTGGGCCGTCCGGCATCGGGCGATCTGGCGGTCGGCTCGCTGAAGCGCGGCGGCACCGCGACCATCCTCGGCATGATGCCGCTCGATCACAAGGTCGGGCTGAGCGCGATGGACCTGCTGTCGGGCAAGAAATTGCAGGGCGTCCTGATGGGGTCCAACCGGTTCCCGGTCGATATCCCGCGCCTCGTCGATTTTTACCTCCGCGGACTGCTCGATTTGGATAGTATTGTCGCCGAGACAATTCCGCTTGAACAGATCAACGACGGTTTTGAAAAAATGAAAAAAGGTGATGCGGCCCGCTCCGTTATTGTCTTTAGTTAAAGGAAGAGGGACTTCCATGAATCCACAGGAAGATATGACCGGCACGATGGACGTGCCGGAGAAGGACAAGCTCGACGAGGCAGCGCTGCAGACATGGATGGAAGCCAATGTCGAGGGCTTTTCCGGTCCGCTCACCCTGAGCAAGTTCAAGGGCGGCCAGTCCAACCCGACCTACAAGATCGATACGCCGACGACCTCCTATGTGCTGCGCAAGAAGCCGTTCGGCAAATTGCTCCCTTCGGCCCATGCGGTCGACCGCGAGTTCCGGGTGATTGCCGGCCTCTATCCGGCCGGTTTCCAGGTCGCCAAGCCTTATGGCCTTTGCGAAGACGACAGCGTGATCGGCACGATGTTCTACGTCATGGGCATGGCCGACGGCCGGACCTTCTGGGACGGCACGCTGCCGGACAGCAATCCCGAGGAACGCCGCGCCATCTATTTCGAGATGATCGACACGCTGGCGCTGCTACACAGCTATGATCCCAATGAACTGGGACTGGAGAAGCATGGCAAGCCCGGCAATTATTGCGAGCGCCAGATTTCCCGCTGGACGCAGCAATATCGGCTGTCCGAACTGCAGGAAATTCCGGAGATGGACAGGCTGATCGAGTGGCTGACCAGGACCATTCCCGAACAGAAAAGCTTCGGCATCGTCCATGGCGACTACCGGCTCGACAATATGATCTTTGCCCATGACGAGCCGAAGGTCATCGCGGTGCTCGACTGGGAACTGTCGACGCTGGGCGATCCGATTGCAGATTTTGCCTATTGGCTGATGGCCTATGAGATGGAACCTGAGGGCCGTAGCGGCCTGAAGGGTGTCGACCTGGACGCTCTGGGTATCCCGTCGCGCGAGGAAGCCATTGCCCGCTATTGCGAAAAATCGGGCATGGCCGAGTTGCCGCCGATGGACTGGTATCTGGCCTATAATTTGTTCCGCATTGCTGCTATTCTGCAGGGCATTCAGAAACGGGTCGCCGATGGCACCGCCAACAGCGCCGCGGCCGCCGAAATGTCGGACCGGGTGACGCCGCTGGCCCAGGCCGGGTGGGAAGCCGCACAACGCGCAGGAGCGTAACATGGATCTCAAGGACAAGGTCGCGATCATCACCGGTGCCGGCAGCGGCATCGGCCGGGCAGCCGCCCTGCTCTTCGCCGAACATGGCGCCAAGGTCATCGCCAGCGACATTACCGATGCGGTTGAGGACACCGCCAAGGGGTCGGAAGGCAATATCATCGCGATCAAGGCCGATGCCGGATCGGAAGGCGATGTCGAGATGCTGGTCGACGCGGCGGAACAGCGCTTCGGCGATCTCCACGTCTTCTTTGCCAATGCCGGCATCGGCGGCGGTTTCGACGGCATTTTCGACAGTAGCGTCGCCGAATGGCAGGAAGTGCTGCGGGTCAATCTGATCGGTCCGTTTCTGGCCTGCAAATATGCCGGCAAGGTGATTGCCGAAAGCAAGCACGGCGGCTCGATCATCTGCACCGCCAGCGTCGCGGGAATCCGCTCCGGCGCCGGCGGTCCCGCCTATTCGGCCTCCAAGGCCGGCGTGATCAATCTGGTCAAGGTGGCATCGCAGCAGTTCGCCACATCCAATGTCCGCTGCAATGCAATCTGCCCGGGCATTACCGAAACCGGCATGACGCAATTCATCTATGACAAGGCCCGCGAAAAGGGCAAGGAAGACCGGCTCGGCTATCTCAATCCGCTGCGCCGTGGCGCCTCTCCGATGGAAATGGCGGAAGTGGCGCTGTTTCTGGCCTCGGACCGCTCATCCTATGTCAATGGCCAGGCGATTGCCGTCGATGGTGGCCTGAGCGCTTCGCACCCGGTCACCCGTCAGGAATTTGGCCGGACCGCAGTCTAGACGCTAGTTCTCAAAGGCGAGATCGCCATTCTCCAGCTGCACGAAATCGACGCGGCCGTTGGTGGCTCCGCAGAGAAATGTGCGCTGGTCGCTGTTCGCCAGTTCACCCTCAACCCGCCAGCCTTCACCATCCCGAATGACGGATTCGATCCCCGACACGCGTGCATCGCGTCCGGCCTGCCGTTCCGCCGCATCGGAACAGGCATTTATCGCCGCTTCCATATCGCCCGATCCGCGGTCATATCTGCTGTCATCACGCGGGTCATCATAGCGCGGATTCTCGCTGCGATAGTCGCGATCTTCATAGCGTCGGTCGCGATCTTTTTTAGAGGCGGCGCTGGCGATGGCCGCAATGCCGCCGATAACGAGTATGCCAGCCAGAATATCACCGCCATCGATGCCATCGCGATGGCGGCGATGGCCACGATAATCGCGATAGTCGCGCCAGCCGTTGACCGTTTCCCGTTCCGCCGACCAGCCCAACGCATGCACGTCGATCGGTGTGCCAAGGGCAATGCCATTATGCATGGGTGCTGCCATGGCAGGCGAAAATCCGGCAAAAACCAGCGCGGCGGATGCAGCTACGGCAGAAAATCTGGTCATCTTGGTCATTGGAAACACCCCTATCTAGCGCAGCTCTTGTCTTTCCAAAGCCGCAAGGGGACAGAATATAATTGGTCCAGCCTGTCACCAGGCTGAACCATATTTACTTGCTGGGCTTCGCTCATCGCGCTTAGCGACGACCGTAGTTCAGCCCGCTATACTGGACGTCGCTCACCCGGTTGCCTTCGATATAGCAGGTAAAATTGCCATTGTCGGAATGACCGCCTCTGCGATAGCGGTCGCGGCCCTGTTCGACCAGAATCCGGCCCTTGACCCGATAGCCATAGCGCGTCCGGTCGATATCGCGAATGTCGGTCACATTGGCCCGGCCATAACGGCTGGCACCGCTTTCAGCGGCACGTACACAGCGGTTCACCGCCTGACGCTGGCCGATCTGGCGGTAGCCGTTGCCAAAGCGGCTTTCCGAATAACGGTCATTGCCGTAGCGATCGTTGCCGTACCGGTCATTGTCATAGCGGTCGCCGCGATAGTCATTGTCCCGATAGTCCCGGTCCTTGTTGCCGGAGCTGGCAATGGCAGCAATAGCACCGACGATCGCTACGCCGGCGATAATCTCGCCGGCACTCGGGCCACCGTTATCCCGACCGTCCCGGGCCATTGCGGGGGTAGCAGAAACGGCCATTGCAGCAGCAGCAGCGGTTCCGACAAGAGCCTTGTTCAACTTGTTCATGTCCACTTTCCTTTCACACTGCCCGAAACCATTCCCGAGCTTGCAGGGTCCTTCTAGAGGATCCCGCTTGAGTGAAGGCTGAACTGGCCCGACAGGCACCGTTCATATTTGAAGCTATTTTTATGAACAGCAGCCGACCGACCGGGAAGAATACGGCTGCACCAGCCCTGTTCCTCCCGGCGGACCGGTCATTCCGTCAGATCGAATCCCGTCGCGTGGGCGAGAAAGGCGTAAATATCCGAATATTCCTCGATCACCTTGTCCGTCGGCTTGCCGCTGCCATGACCGGCGCGGGTCTCGATCCGGATCAGATGCGGCGCATCCCCCGTATCCAGCGCCTGCAGCCGAGCGATATATTTGAAGCTGTGACCGGGCACGACCCGGTCATCGGTATCGGCAGTCGAGACGATCAGGGCCGGATAGTCGACGCCGCCTTTCAGATTGTGATAGGGCGAATAGCCAAGCAGGGTTTTGAAATCCTGTTCCTTGTCCGGATAGCCATAATCATCGACCCAGTAGCGCCCGGCGGTAAACCGGTCGAAGCGCAGCATGTCCATCACCCCGACCGCGGCATGGCCGGCGGTGAACAGATCGGGCCGCTGGTTCATCACCGCTCCGATCAGCAAACCGCCATTGGACCGGCCCTCGATCGCCAGACCGTCTTTCGGGGTGATGCCTTCGCTGACCAGATATTCGCCGGCGGCGATGAAGTCGTCGAACACATTCTGCTTGTTCTGCAGGCGGCCGGCGTCATGCCATTCCTTGCCATATTCGCCGCCGCCGCGCAGATTGGCCGAAGCGAACACGCCGCCTGCCTTGATCCACGCCATCCAGGCCGGCTTATATTGCGGCAGCACCGATATATTGAATCCGCCATAGCCATAGAGCAGCGTCGGCGCGCCCTGAGAGAGATCCCGGTCTTTCCTGTGCACCAGGAACATCGGAATTTTCGTTCCGTCCTTGCTCTCGTAAAAGCGCTGCGTCACCGCCACCGTGTCGGGATCAAAGGGCAGCGACGGTGCTGCCCAGACGGTGGGGGCGGATGCCGGATCGTAGCGGAAAACCGTGGTTGGCCGATTGAAGCTCTGGAAGCTGAAAAAGCCTTCATCGCTCTTCATCGTGCCACTGAGGCCGCCCACCTGCCCCGGACCAGGAAGGTCAAGCGTGCCGAGCGCATTGCCGTCGAGATCAAAAGTGGCAAGCTGGCTCTTGGCATCGACAAGATAGCTGATCACCAGCCGGTCGCCGACGATCATCGCACCATCGATGACCGCGTCGCTTTCCGGTACCAGTTCGGTAAATTCCGGTTCGGCCACGCCCAGATCGGTGTTCATGACTCTGAGGCGCGGGGCATCCTTGTTGGTCACGAAATACAGGGTGTCGCCGACACCGTCGATCAGCCGCCAGTCATTGTCGAAACCGCTGACCAGCTTGCGCGTCTGGAGCTTCGGCGCATCGACCTTGACCAGCGTGATTTCATAACGTTCGTCGGTGCCCGAGGAGGATGTGATAACCAGCCATTCCTTGTCCGAGGTCAGTTCTGCCGTGTGGTTCAGATCCGGTTGGTCGGGCGTGGCATAGACTCTGGTATCCTTCGCCTGGTCGTTGCCGACAAGGTGCAGATAGATCGCCTGATTCGTGTTAAGCGACTGAAAGGCGGCGCCTTCTTCCGGTTCCGGAAAGCGGGAATAGAGAAATCCGATGTTATTGGGCATCCAGGCCAGATCGGTGAACTTCGCCCACTCGATCGTATCCGCCCTGACCTCGCCAGTGGCGACGTCAAGCACCTTGAGCGTTCGCCAGTCGGAGCCGCCGTCCTGAATCGCATATACAAGCAGGCTACCGTCACCAGACGGTTTCCACGACGCCAGCGCCGTTGCCCCGTCGTCCGACCATGTGGCGGGGTCAATCAGTACCCGCTCTTCACCGTCGGCGCCATCACGGACATAGAGCACGGCCTGGTTCTGGCCACCGCTTTTGCGTTCGTAGAAATATTTTCCGCCCGCCTCGACCGGAATGCCGAGATCGTCAAAATCGAACAATTGTTTCATGGATTGCGCCAGGACATCACGCCCTTCCAGCCCGTCCAGATAGGCATTGGTGACGGCGTTCTGGGCCTTCACCCATTCGGCCACCTGCGGGTCTTCGCGCACGTCATTTTCCAGCCAGCGATAGGGGTCTGAAATATATTCGCCGAATTGCTCGTCGACGACTTCAACGGTCTTCGTGTCCGGGTAGGTCAGAGGGCTTTCCTTGTTCTCGTGCTGCGCCGCCAGCGCAGGGGAAGTTGCGGCCAATCCCATGGCCAGCGTCAAAAGGGTCAGACTGCGCATAATCACTCCGGACAAAAGAAAAGAGACCGCGAGCTTATCGCTCACGGCCTCTCATATCAATTGAAACTGTCTCCGGGATGAAGGACCTAGGCGTCCTCGTATTCATCCTGGGCATTCTGGTCGGGACCGCTGTCCTGACCCTTTGCGTCGACGTCCCGGTCAACCAGCTCGATGATCGCCATCGGCGCAGCATCGGAGCCACGGAAACCGGCGCGGATGATGCGGGTATAGCCGCCATTGCGTTCAGCGTAGCGATCAGCCAGCACTTCGAACAATTTCTTTTCCTGGGTCTCATCCATCAGGCGCGAATGCGCGATCCGGCGGTTCGACAGGCCACCGCGCTTGCCAAGTGTGATCAGCTTTTCGACGACCGGGCGCAATTCTTTCGCCTTTGGTACAGTGGTCATGATCTGTTCGTGCTTGATCAGTGCCGCGGCAAGGTTCTTCAGCAGAGCCTGACGGTGAGCACCGGTCCGCTGCATCCGGCGGCCCTTCATTCTGTGACGCATGTTATTTCCTTCGTTCGTTAAGGGGCCGTATGAGGTACCCCGCAGCAGGTTGACTTGAGGGGCAACCCATCACCCGTATCGCCTAACCCAGAAGCTCTTGCTCAAGCTTCTTGGCCATTTCTTCGATATTTTCAGGCGGCCATCCGGGGATGTCCATGCCGAGACGCAGGCCCATGCTGGACAGCACTTCCTTGATTTCGTTCAGGGACTTGCGGCCGAAGTTCGGGGTGCGCAGCATTTCCGCTTCGGTCTTCTGCACGAGATCGCCAATATAGATGATATTGTCGTTCTTGAGGCAGTTGGCGGAGCGGACGCTGAGTTCCAGTTCGTCGACCTTCTTGAGCAGATAGCGGTTGAGCTGGTTGGCATCGCTTTCTGCCTGGCTCTGCTGGGCCGCCATGCCGATTGGCGAGGAAACCTGTTCCAGCGCTTCCTCGAAATGCACAAACAGCTGCAGCTGGTCCTGAAGGATGCGGGCCGCATAGGCAATCGCGTCTTCCGGGGTAACGGTACCATCGGTTTCGATGGTGAGGTTCAGCTTGTCAAAATCCAGTTCCTGGCCAACGCGGGCATTGTCGACCTTGTAGGATACCTGACGGACCGGCGAGTAAAGCGAGTCGATCGGGATCAGGCCAATGGGTGCATCGGCCGGACGGTTGGCAACAGCCGGTACATAGCCCTTGCCGACATTGACGGTCAGTTCCATGTTCAGCGAGGCGCCTTCGTCGAGATGGCAGATCACCAGATCAGGGTTCATGATTTCGATGTCGCCGGAGACGGCAATGTCGCCAGCCTTGACTTCGGCAGGGCCGGTCGCGGAAAGTTGCAGACGCTTGGCATCTTCGCTTTCCATTTTCAGGGCGATCTGCTTGATGTTCAGGACGATGTCTGTCACATCTTCGCGAACGCCGGGCAGCGACGAAAATTCGTGCAGGGCATTTTCGATCTTGATCGAGGTAACCGCCGCACCCTGGAGCGAGGACAGGAGCACGCGGCGCAGCGCGTTGCCCATGGTCAGGCCGAAACCACGCTCGAGAGGCTCCGCAATGAAAGTCGCCTTGCGTTTCGGATCACCGCCGGGCTTGATGTCAAGGACGTTGGGCTTCTTCAGTTCTTGCCAGTTCTTCATATTGACAGTCATGGACTTCCCCTAGTGGTTCAAAGAGCGGCTGTGGACGTCATCACCGCTCTGAATTTAAAAATGCGGGACCGGCCAAGCGGACGTCCCAGAAACTCGAGCGGTTTAGACGCGGCGCCTTTTCGAGGGGCGAACACCATTGTGCGGAATGGGGGTCACGTCACGGATCGAGGTGATCGTGAAGCCAACAGCCTGAAGCGCCCGAAGCGCAGATTCGCGACCGGAGCCGGGACCCTTCACCTCGACTTCAAGCGTCCGCACGCCATGGTCGGCGGCTTTCTTGCCCGCGTCTTCCGCTGCAACCTGGGCTGCATAAGGAGTCGACTTGCGAGAGCCCTTGAAGCCCATCATGCCCGCCGAGGACCAGCTTATCGCATTGCCCTGGGCATCGGTGATGGTGACCATCGTATTGTTGAAAGTGGCGTTGACGTGCGCTACGCCTGCCGAAATATTCTTGCGCGCGCTTTTCTTTATGCGCTGCGGTTCGCGTGCCATGTGATCAATTCCTACCTAATATCTTGAAGATACCTGTCCGGAGACAAGTCTTATTTCTTTTTGCCAGCAATCGCCTTGGGCTTGCCCTTGCGGGTGCGCGCATTGGTATGCGTGCGCTGTCCGCGAACCGGGAGGCCCTTACGGTGACGCAGGCCGCGATAGCAGGCCAGATCCATCAGACGCTTGATGTTCATTGCAACTTCACGTCGCAAATCGCCTTCAACCGTATGCTCGGCATCAATGGTTTCACGAATGTGCAAAATTTCCTGATCGCTGAGATCCTGAACCCGGCGGGCTGGATCGATCTTCAATTTTTCAACAATTTCAGCCGCAGCCGTGCGTCCGATACCGTGAATGTAGGTAAGCGCAATGATTACGCGCTTGTTAGTTGGGATATTTACCCCAGCAATACGTGCCAATATTTTTCTCCATGCTCCACAGGGACCGATTCGCCGGCGCCTATCTCATAGCCAAGTCGTTAAAAACATTACTCAAAACGCACAAAACCAGCGCGCACCCAAAAAGGCACTGCCGGTTCAAATCGGTTTCGAATAGCCGTTATTTAGGGGGAGATGACGAGAGTGTCAAGCGCAGGATTCCCGCACTTGTGCAGAATTAGGCAGGCAAGTTGCCCTGGCGCGCATCATATCAAATCTGGAGGCACAAGCAAAGGCTTCCGCATGATCGATTGCAGGGCAACCTGCTGAACCGGCAAGCACCGATCCGGCGTTTATTGGTAGTTTACGTCGATCGAGGCCGGTTTTGCCTTGCAGTCCAGCGGCATACAGAGCCATATATATGCCGTCGCCGGGGGAATTTCACAATGACCAACAGAAACAAGCATGATCTGTTCGAAATCGGCGGGCAGGTGATCGCTCCCGGCAAGATCGGCGATATCGCCATTCCGATCAGCGACCTCTCGGCCGGGATGCAGGCCAATATGGTTGTGCGCCTGTTTCACGGAAAGCGGGCCGGACCGACCATCTTTGTCAGCGCGGCCATCCATGGCGACGAAATCATCGGCACCGAAATCATCCGCAGATTGATGAAGAAACTTCACCCCTCGCGCATGGCCGGTACCGTGATTTTCGTACCGGTGGTCAACATGTTCGGTTTCATCACCCACAGCCGCTATCTGCCCGACCGGCGCGACCTCAACCGGTCTTTCCCTGGTACCGAGAAGGGCTCTCTGGCTTCGCAGCTGGCCAATATTTTCTCCACCGAAATCATCGACCATTGCTCGCTCGGCATCGATATCCACAGCGCCGCGCAGCACCGGTATAACCTGCCGCAGATCCGGATCGCCTCGGGCAATCCCGAACTCAAGGAACTCGCCATCGACTTTGGGCCGCCGGTGATCATCGAGGCGGAATTGCGCCCTGGCTCGCTGCGCGCGCTGGCCCGGGAAGCGGGGGTCGACATGCTGCTGATGGAAGCGGGAGAAGCCCTGCGGTTCGATGAATTTTCGGTGCTGACCGGAGTCAACGGCATCCTTCGGGTGCTCAAGAAGCTGGGGATGATCGATACCAAGCGGTTGAGCAAGCGCGGCGCGCCGCCGGCCCAGGCGACCCGAACGGTCTGGCTGCGTTCGACCAAGGGCGGGATTTGCCGGCTGGTGTCGCCATCCGGCACCAAGGTCCACAAGGGCGATACCGTGGCCTGCATCAGCGACATATTCGGCGATGGCGAGGAAGCTATCATCTCCCCGGTCAACGGCATCGTGATCGGCCACAGCAACCTGCCGGTCGTCAACCAGGGCGACGCGCTGCTCCACATTGCGGAAGTGCGGATTTTCGACACGGTGGGCGAGCGGCTGGAGCAGATCGAGGGCGCGATTACCGGCAACCAGCTGCTCGACGAGGATGAGGTGATTTAAGGATCGGGAGGAAAAAAGCGGGGCCGGGAAAGTTGGCCCCGGTGCGTCACCCCTTGCCGCGCGTCTTGGTCTTTCCAGGCTTGGCATTTTTCTCGATAAATTCGATGATCTGGCCGGCAACATCCTTGCCGGTGGCATTTTCAATGCCTTCGAGACCGGGCGAGCTGTTCACTTCCATGATCACCGGGCCGTGATTGGAGCGCAGCATGTCAACACCGCACACGTTCAGTCCCATATGCTTGGCCGCGCGCAAGGCGGTGGAACGCTCCTCGGGCGTGATCTTCACGATCTGGGCGCTGCCGCCACGGTGCAGGTTGGAGCGGAAGTCGTCCGCTGCCCCGGTCCGCTTCATCGCGGCAACCACCTTGCCGCCCACGACCAGCGCGCGGATATCCGTACCGCCGGCTTCCTTGATGAATTCCTGCACCAATATATTCACATTGGCGCCGCGAAAGGCCTCGATCACCGACTTGGCGCTCGACATGGTCTCGGCGAGAACCACGCCGATGCCCTGGGTGCCTTCCAGAAGCTTGATGACCACCGGCGGACCGTTGACGGCCCGGATGATCTCTTCCGCCTGCTTGGGATCATTGGCATAGGCGGTCAGCGGCAGGCCCAGGCCATATTTGGCGAATATCTGCATCGATCGCAGCTTGTCGCGACTCCGGCCAATGGCAACGCTTTCGTTGAGTGACCAGACGCCTGCCATTTCAAACTGCCGCAGCACCGCGGTACCGTAGTTGGTGATCGACGCGCCAATGCGCGGGATGACCGCGTCATAGCCGTCCAATTTGTCACCATTATAGGTGATCGTCGGTCGGTGGCTGGCGATATGCACGGTACAGCGAGTGGTGTTCAATATGTCGAGCACATGCCCGCGCTCCTCGGCTGCCTGGACCAGGCGCTTGTGCGAATAGAGATTCGGGTTACGGGCAAGCATGGCGATCTTCATAATTTATCTTTCCTGGTGCCGGCCCAGCATCCATCGCTTCGCGCTGTTGACGAGGAAGCCCCGTTTGAGCGCCCGGCGTCCGATCAGGACCGGAAATATCATTGATTGCCTGTTGGCAAGCGTCATATGCCCAACCCATTCGAGCGGCCCGAGTTTCATGACCGTCTCTATCACATATCGATTTTGCATGACACCATTGCTGCTTTTTATCCGGCGCTGGCCGTAGACGCGCGCTTCGCAATGATGATCGGCAATCCCCGACCCCATCGGGATCGTGAACTGCACGAAGGTTTCGCCGTCCTTGTCGAACGATTTGATTCGGGTGGCATGCAGGGACGAGGTGGCGGCGCCGGTATCGACCTTGGCGTGCAGGTTCTTGACTCCAAATGCAGGCAGATCAATCAGCTCGCACCAGCCTATTTCGCAAGGCTCCTTGAGCTTGCCGCGGTACCGCTTGACCTTGGGGATATTTGCCTGCGCCATCGGCCGGTTATCTGGCCGATGGCGCATTCTTGCGCAAGATAATTATAATCTACAGAACACCGTAGGCCAGCATGGCATCGGCGACTTTCTTGAAGCCGGCGATATTGGCGCCCTTCACATAGTCGACATAACCGTCGCCCTGGTCGCCATATTCGACGCATTTGCCGTGGATGCCCTCCATCAGTTCAGTCAGCATGGTACCGAGCCGTTCATGGTTCCAGCTGATCCGCTCTGCATTCTGGCTCATTTCGAGGCCGGATACGGCAACGCCGCCGGCATTGGCCGCCTTGCCGGGACCGTACATGATCTTCGCATCATGAAAGACATGGACCCCTTCCAGCGTGGTCGGCATGTTCGCGCCTTCCGAAACAGCAATCACACCATTGGCGACCAGTTCCCTGGCTTCCTCTTCATTCAGTTCATTCTGTGTCGCGCAGGGCAGCGCCAGATCACAGGGCACCGTCCACGGACGCTTGCCCTCGTGAAAGGAAGCGCCGACAAAATGATCGGCATATTCACTGATCCGGCCGCGCGTGTGCGTCTTGTGATTCTTGACCCAATCGATCTTTTCCTGATCAATGCCCTCGGGATCGTGGATAAAGCCGCCGCTGTCGGAAAGCGTCAGGACCTTGCCGCCCTGCTTGACAATCTGCTCCGCAGCATGGGTAGCGACATTGCCGGAACCGGAAATGACCGCCGTCTTGCCCGCGATCGCATCCCCCTTGTGCTTGAGCATATTCTCCATGAAATAGACCGCGCCATAGCCGGTCGCCTCCGGACGCATCTGCGAGCCGCCATATTCCAGGCCCTTGCCGGTCAGCACGCCTTCCCAGCGGTTGGTGATCCGCTTGTACTGGCCAAACATATAGCCGATTTCACGGCCACCAACGCCGATGTCGCCCGCCGGAACATCCGTGTCCGGCCCGATATGACGATAAAGCTCGGTCATGAACGACTGGCAGAAACGCATGACCTCGGCATCGGACTTGCCCTTGGGATTGAAATTCGCGCCGCCCTTGCCGCCGCCCATTGGCAGCCCGGTCAGCGAATTTTTGAAAGTCTGTTCAAATGCCAGAAATTTCAGCACGCTTTCGGTGACGCTCGGGTGGAAGCGGATGCCGCCCTTGTAAGGGCCGATCGCGTTGTTGTTCTGGATGCGGTAGCCGCGCTGGACCCGCACATTGTGATTGTCATCTTCCCAGCACACCCGAAAGGATATTACCCGGTCCGGCTCGGCAATCCGCCGCAAGATCTGTGCTGTGTGATAGGCTTCCTTGTCTTCGATGAAATCGAAAATATCCATCGCGACTTCTTGCACCGCCTGGATAAACTCAGTTTGCCCCGGATTGCGTTTCTTGACGCCCTCCATGAATGTCGGAAAATCTACATGATCGGAAACGGCCATCCTATACCCCCATTTATCGTATATCAGCGCGACCCGATTATCGCTGTCGACCTCCTCGAGTCGGCAACGGGTATGCAACCTTCATAGAACTATTCCTCGGCTTTGGTAAAGCGTCGAGAGGGACAGGAAAATCAGTCCTGATGGCCGTCTTCAGCGGGGTCGCTTTCCTTATTGCCCGCCGGTTCGTCCATGCCGTCCGACGCATCGGCCTGCGCTTCGCCGAACAGCGCCGACAGCCGCGCCAATTGCTCGCCGATAACGCCGTCTACCGCCGGCGCGATGCGGTCGACGGGAAGCTCCATATAACCGCCGACTTTATAGGTAAAGCGAACCAGCGTGGATTGGCCCTGGGACTGGAGCTGCATGGTCAGCGTACCGGTTACCGCTTCAGCCTGGAGCGGCCCCAGCGCACCGGACATGCGCAGCATCTTGTGGTTGTGCACAAAGATCACGCGCATATGCTGCACGCTGCCTTCCGATGATTTGATATTGTCGCCGGATACTGTCCGGATCAGCTCGCAAAAACAGCCGCCAGCCTGTGGTACGAGATAGAAATTTTCTGCATCACCGGTCCAGCTATGATCGCCGTTCCAGTAACGCGAGGGTGCAACCATGGCTTTCCAGACCGTCTCTGCATCAGCGGCAATTGCCGTTTGGTGCTGCACGGTAAAGCCGTTGTCGACGCTGTTGGTCACTTCCGCCCTGGCACTGGTCATGCCGCCAAGCGCTGCGATTCCCAAAATTGCGTGAAATGCCAGCTTAGCCATGACCATGTCTCCCGTGATATCTCTCAGAGCGACAGGACCGCCTCAATCGCATCATTGACTTCCGCCATGCTGCCCATCCCATCGACCTTGCGCACGATCGCGCGCGCTTCGTAGATTGGAAGGATAGGCGCTGTCTTGGCGCGATATTCCTTCATCCGGGTCCGCACGGTTTCTTCATTGTCATCGGGGCGGCGCTTGAACTCGGTCGATCCGCACACGTCACAGACACCCGCCACGGCAGGCTGCTTGAACTTGTCATGATAGCCTTCGCCGCATTTGGCGCATGTAAAACGGCCGGTGATACGCTCGACCAGCGCGTCTTCGTCGACGGCAAGCTCGATCACGTAGGAAAGGACACGATTCCGTTCAGCCAGTATCTCGTCCAGGGAGGCGGCTTGGGCCGCGGTACGGGGATATCCGTCAAAGATAACGCCCTGCTCCGGGCCGAGCTCATCCAGCTTGTCGCCGATAATGCCGGAAACCACCTCGTCCGGAACCAGTTCGCCTGCGTCCATCAAGGCCTTGGCTTTCAGGCCGACTTCGGTGCCGGCTTTTACGGCTGCCCGCAGCATATCGCCGGTCGACAGCTGGATCATGCCATGCTCGTGTTCCAGACGGCTCGCCTGGGTTCCCTTCCCGGCACCCGGTGGTCCCAACAAGATGATGTCCATACGATTACCCCCGTGATGATGGAAAAAGACTGTGTCGATTGAGCCGGAGCGGCATCTAGCGTTTGCGCCGTCCGCCCTTGAGCTTCGACTTCTTGAGCAGATCGCCATATTGCAGAGCCAGCAAATGACTCTGGATCTGGGTCACGGTGTCGACCGTGACGTTGACGACGATCAACAGGCTTGTGCCGCCGAGGAAGAAGATAGGCAGGCTGGTCTGGGCCATCACATATTCCGGCAGGACACAGACAAAGGCAAGATAGGCGGCGCCAACCACGGTAATCCGGGTCAGCACATAATCGAGATAATCGGCGGTATTCTTGCCCGGGCGTATGCCGGGTACAAACCCGCCGTTCTTCTTGAGATTCTCGGCCGTCTCTTCGGGATTGAACACAACCGCCGTGTAGAAGAAACAGAAGAAGATAATGCCTGCCGCGTAGAGCGCCATGTAGAGCGGCTGGCCGTGCGCCAGATACTGGTTGAGCATGATGATGAAATCGCCCATGGCCGTCTCACCGGCGGTGGCGTTTCCGGCAAATTGACTCACCGTCAGCGGCATCAGCAGCAGCGAAGAAGCGAAAATCGGCGGGATGACACCTGCGGTGTTAACCTTGAGCGGCAGATGGCTGCGATCGGCCTGCATAACGCCATGCTGGGTGGCACGCTTGGGATATTGGATCAGCACCCGTCGCTGGGCGCGCTCCATGAAGCTGATGAACAATACCAGTCCGGCCACCATCACAATCAGTCCGACGATCGTCAGGGCGCTGATCGAACCGGTGCGACTGCCCTCCATGAGGTTGCCGACAAAGGTCGGCATCTGGGCGACAATGCCGGCCATGATGATCAGCGAGATACCGTTGCCGATGCCACGGCTGGTGATCTGTTCACCCAACCACATCAGGAACAGGGTACCGCCAACCAGACTGATAACCGCGCCAACGCGGAACATATAGCCGGGTTCGACGACCGCCTGCAGGCCGGATTGAGACGCAAAGCTCTCGAGGCCAACGGCAATGAAATAGCCCTGGACGGCGGTCAGGCCGACCGTGCCATAGCGGGTATATTGGTTAAGCTTCTTGCGACCGGATTCGCCTTCTTTCTTGATCGCGGCGAGGGTCGGCGACAGCGCGGCGGCCAACTGCACCACGAT
>Ga0209643_1001104_pt1 | contig 28978 bp, 22 predicted proteins | sample AutmiccBRH37_all_FD_187383 | JGI IMG/M metagenome (GOLD analysis project Ga0209643, IMG submission 187383) | Deep subsurface microbial communities from Mt. Terri, Switzerland - Autotrophic microbial communities BRH/37_all (SPAdes) (version 2) | ecosystem: Environmental > Aquatic > Deep... | reverse complement strand
ATTAATAACCCACGAGGAATGGGTGGATGCAAGAACAAACAGGGTATATTCAAGAGGGGATAAAACCAAAAAGGGTAATCCAAATTTAAGAGTCGTTATTCATAATGGGATGAGCTTACTTGAAATATCTACACTTGAAAAAACTGAAATGAACAGGGCGGTAAAAACACAAGTACCCATATATTTACCGCAGAAATTATCAAAGAAGACCGGTAAAGTAAATGGAATTAACTATAGGCAATTATTTTTAAACCATGTGTCTATAGGAGAAGCATATCAAGTTGAAATCATAAGAAAAAATGGTAAGTATTATTGTCATATTACTTTTGAAATGCCTAAACCAGAATTAAGATATACCGGACACAAAGGAATGATTGGTATAGATACCAATCCAGACGGATTTGCTTTAACTGTGATTGATCATAAAGGCAATTACAAAGAACAGTTTTATTTGAAACAGCATGAATTATTATATGCAAGAACAGATAGACGGAAAAATTTATGTGGGGAATTGATAAGAAGGGCTATAAATATTGCTAAAGAGCAGGGATTGGGAATTGCAATTGAAGATTTAAAATTTAAAGATGATAAAGATGTATGCAGTAAATTTGCGAGGATAAAACATCAATTTATATATTCGCAATTACTTACCATGCTAGAATCTGCTTGTATTAGGGAAGGAATTGAAGTAAAGAAAGTAAAACCGCAGTATACAAGTAAAACAGGTTTATATAAATATTGCCATCAGTATGGCATAGCAGTGCATAATGGTGCGGCAATGGTAATTGCAAGAAGGAGTTATGGTTTTAAAGAAAAAGTGCCGAAGGTATTGAAAGATATATTTGTCAAAGAAAAGCATGTCTTTGACAAGCAAAATGAATGGAAAAGATGGATGATCATCAATGAAAATATAAAAAAGAAAGAGGTGAATAAACCTGATTTGTGGATAGTGAACAGAAAAGAAATACTAGGGCTTGATCTTCCGTTTTAACTTAAAATAAATACCCTGCCAAAGTACACCTAGAAGGAAAGGCTTTGGTGGAAGAAGATATTTTAGGGGCTGACTAACAGTCGCAATCTTGCTGTACTTTATAACGGATGTTATAAAGGCTTGAAGAGATTCATGCGAGATTTATAAACGAAAGTTTATACCTTAGTAGTTGAATCCTGTGATACTACCGTTCTATTAGTCGATAGAATGAAAAATTATGTCATAAATTAATTTGTCATAGTTTTAGAAATCAGGATTAACAAATGGATGAATTCTATAAATACTTATTGCTGTCTCTTGTGTCGGAATTGGATGGAGAGAGGGGGAAAGCTTTTTTTGTCAGTCTTCTTCGGGGCTCCAAACAGAAAAAAGTCTTGTATCTGTTGAATAAGAAATCACTGTGGGGTTATTACAATTTGCTGGGTCTGCTAAGCAGTCGCAGTGTGGAGGCAATGTACAACGAGCTGATAGACGGCAAGTTCCTGTATATAAAGAGTAACAGGCTGACGGATGGTTTTTTCTATCCCTTACTGTATGTGGATGAAGCTGCAAAGAAGTATTTGGATGAAAAGGAGAAAGAGTATTCTGACAGGCTGCGGGATGTTTTTGAATCAAATGGCAAAATAGTTGATATCAACAGGACGATGCTGGATTTGTCAGTACAATCCGATGCTTTGCCGGATGTAGTATAAAATAAATAGTAAATCATATAAAAAGATACTCGATGTGATATAATAATATTAACATTATCTGGAGGTCAAATTATGGATAACGATGAGCTACTGTTGACGATAAGAGGGCTGTTTAATGATAAGTCAAAAGAACTAAGAGAGCTAATCGATGAGAGTAAGAAGGCAGTAAATGGTGTTAAGAATCATATGGATGTAGTTGCTGAAGGCTTGAGAAAGGATATCCAGGCAGTGGCGGAAGGTCATTCAATTTTAGACAGGAAAATAGGGACAGTACAAACTGATGTAAACGGAATAAGAACAGAGATTTTGGGAATAAAGACAGAGATTTTGGGAATGAAAACAGATATTAACGGTGTGAAATCAGAGATAAAAGAGATAAGGACTGAATTGGGAACCATTAAGGATTATGCAATTCGCGTTGATTCCAAGCTAAATGAGCATGATAAGATTCTTAAGGTTATAAGTTAATAATAAACAAAAAGCACTGTATTTCAAATGAAATACGGTGCTTTTTCTTATTATACGGTGAAATAAGTAAAAATTCTTATTGACAAGCATAAATATACATAATATATTATATATATGCATTATAAGAACTGAATGCATGAATAAATATGCAGAATACATATTGAAATTATGCATAACATGCATAAAGGTTTTGTTTTGATAGGGGGGTGACAAAGCTGGAAGCAATAGAGGAAGAACACCGGATTCTTTCGGGAGAAAAGCTTTTCTGCCGTTATGGGATAAAGGGACATGACTGCAGGGATGAAGCAAGCTTGGACAGTATAGAGATAACAAGCTTTGGGACTTCTGTTATTGCGAATAGAGTTGTAGTGGATTATATATATACATGCATAAATATAATATATTTATAAGGAGAGATAATAAAATGATTAAATATGATGTAAAAAAATTGGTATCAATTATGCTTCTAATGGTGATGTTATTCACCCTTGCAGCCTGCGCCGCAAAGACAAGCAGTGAAGCAGCACCTGCAGAAGGGCAAGTGGCTGCAGGTAAAGTGGAGGCAATAAAGGCAAAGGGAAAAATTGTACTTGGAACGGCTGCTGATTATCCACCCTATGAGTTTCACAAGGAAATAGGAGGCAAGGACCAGATTGTAGGCTTTGATATCGATATTGCAAAAGCAATAGCAAAGGATCTGGGAGTCGAGCTGGAAATAAAGGACATGAAGTTTGACGGTCTGCTGGCTGCGCTGGTTGCCGACGATATAGATTTTATTATTGCAGGTATGGTGCCAAAGGAAGAGAGAAAGAAGAGTGTTGACTTTTCCATACCTTACTATCAGGCGGAGCAGAAAATGCTTGTAAAAGCAGAAATAGCCGATAAAATCAAATCGGTTGATGATCTTAAAGGAATGAAAATTGGAGCACAGAAGTCAACAGTGCAAGAAGATATTGCAAATACAAAGATAGAAGCATCAGAAGTAAAGGCTTTAAGTAAAATAACTGATCTGGTGTTGGAATTGAAAAACGGCAAAATAGAAGGTCTTATATTGGTGGCTCCGGTAGCCGCAGCTTATGCAAAACAGAATCAGGATCTTATTGTCCCTGATATTACTTTCGGCAAGGAAGACGGAGTTGCAGTGGCGGTAAACAAGGGGAATACGGATCTGGTGGATTCCATAAATACAACCCTTGATAAATTGATGAAAGACGGAGCAATAGACAAATTTATCGGAGATGCAACAATACTGTCAGAACAGGAGTGAATTTGTTCAGCAACAGCTGAACATCGGGGATTCAGACGCTGGAGGTGTAAAGAGTGGATTTCACATTTATGTACAAATACTATGGTTTCTTTGTAAACGGGACAGCAATAACCTTGCTCTTATCCTTCTTCGGCGTAACCTTCGGAGCGCTTATAGGTGTGTTATTTGCTTTGATGAAGCTGTCCGGGAATCGATTGCTGAAGAGCTTCTCAACGGCATATATCGAGGTGGTAAGGGGAACACCGCTGCTGGTGCAGCTATATATCGTTTATTATGGGATACCGAGGCTTACCGGGATAGATTTTGAGGATCTTACCCTGGGTATTATTGCAATCTCTCTTAATAGTGCTGCTTATGTAGCAGAAATAATCAGGGCAGGAATTCTATCCATTGATAAAGGGCAGATGGAAGCAGCACGCTCACTGGGTATGTCCCATAGAATGGCCATGACGAATATCATAATCCCCCAGGCTTTTAAAAATATACTCCCGGCTCTGGGAAATGAGTTTATAGTGCTTATCAAGGAATCTGCGATTGTATCGATAATTGGTATACATGATTTGATGTATAATACAGACACAGTAAGGGGCAACACTTTCAGGCCATTTTCACCGTTAGTTGTTGCAGCGGCTATCTATTTTACCATAACCTTTACACTGTCAAAGCTGTTGGGCATATTGGAAAGGAGGCTGAGAGCCGGTGATTCAAGCATTTAATCTTCAAAAAAAGTTCAGCAGCCTGCATGTGCTGAATGGTATTGATGCCAGAATAGAACAAGGAGAGGTTGTCGTAGTTATTGGTCCCAGCGGGTCAGGGAAAAGCACCTTTCTGAGATGTCTCAATCTTCTTGAAGAACCAACGGGTGGAGAGATTGTATTTGAAGGCACTTCTATTACCGGTAAAAGGAATGATGTAAACAGATTGAGGGAAAAAATGGGTATGGTGTTTCAGCAGTTCAATCTGTTTCCTCATATGACAGTTATAGAAAATATTACTCTGGCTCCAAGGAAGGTCAAGAAGCTGACAAAGGAAGAAGCGGATGATATTGCTGTTGGCCTGCTGAAAAGAATAGGGCTGGAAGATAAGACCCATGCTTATCCGAACCAGCTGTCCGGGGGGCAGAAGCAAAGAATAGCAATAGCAAGAGCACTGGCTATGTCTCCGGATGTAATGCTTTTTGATGAGCCTACCTCCGCTCTTGATCCTGAAATGGTGGGGGAGGTGCTGGATGTCATGAAAAAGCTGGCGGCTGAGGGAATGACAATGGTGGTAGTTACTCATGAGATGGGTTTTGCAAAGGAAGTGGGAAGCAGAGTATTGTTTATGGATGAGGGAAGGATTGTGGAGGAAGGAACCCCGGAAGAGGTGTTCAACAATCCGAAGCATCCGAGGACACAGGATTTTCTGGGGAAAGTATTGAGCTATTGATATTTATTTTATATATTTGTTTCTTGACAAAATGGTAGGAATGAACTAGACTCGTAATAATAGTTAACTTTAAATTGGTCCTGTGAGGCCAGAAAGGAGAAATTGCTATGATGCTTATTAATGCGCTGATACCGCCAATGGGGTGGGGAAAAATGAAGATGGTGGCTTTAGTAAGACCAAAGGATAACAAAGAGAGTTTAGATAACCTTCTCTTTGCTATCCTTTATTTATTTTATTTAAGAGATAGGAGGTTATGCAAGTGAAAGCAAAGCTGATATTGGAAAATGGGATGGTCTTTGGAGGAAGAGCCTTCGGATATTTACAGGAGGCAGTCGGAGAAGTTGTTTTTACTACAGGGATGACCGGATATCAGGAGATTCTGACTGATCCGTCGTATCATGGTCAAATTGTCAGCATGACCTACCCTTTAATAGGTAACTATGGTGTGAACCTGGAGGATATTGAGTCCTGCAGGCCCAGTGTGAAGGGGTTTATCGTAAGGGAGGCCTGCGATTATCCTAACAATTTCCGGTGTGAATTCAAACTGGAGGATTACTTGAGGAATAACAAAATAATGGCAATGGAGCAGGTTGATACAAGAGCTTTAACCAAAGTCCTCAGAATCAATGGCACGATGAAGGGAATCATCACCACGGAAGAATTAAATGAGGAATATATAAATGGAAAGCTTCAGGGATACAACAATAAAGCTGCCGTAACGAATGTCACTACGAAAAAGAAGTACACCATTCCCGGAAAAGGTATGCATATAGGGGTAGTGGATTACGGTATAAAATCTAATATTTTGAGGTCTTTCATGGAACGGGACTGTGCATTGACCATATTTCCGGCAGCAACAAGCTATGATGAAATACTGAAAGCAAATCCCGATATGGTATTTCTGTCCAACGGACCTGGGGATCCTGCCGATTTGACAGAGGTTATATATAACCTGAAGCAGCTGCTGGGTAAAAAACCAATAGCCGGCATATGCCTTGGACATCAGCTGCTGGCTCTGGCACTGGGAGGAAAGACCGCAAAACTGAAATTCGGGCATAGAGGCTGCAACCACCCGGTGAAGGATATTGAAGAAAACAAGGTCTATATTACCTCGCAGAATCATGGTTATTTTGTTGAGGAGCTTCCCAAGGATACAACAGCTACTCATATAAGTATGAACGACGGCACTATAGAGGGTATGAGACATAACGAAATGCCGATATACAGCGTTCAGTTCCACCCTGAAGCAAGTCCCGGGCCTAGAGACATAAACAGTCTGTTTGACAGATTCATGGAAATATAGAAGTGGATAAGGTAATGGAGGTGTTGGTATGCCGATGGACAGCAGCATAAAAAAGGTTCTGGTTATTGGTTCGGGGCCTATAATTATAGGTCAGGCCGCAGAGTTTGACTATTCCGGAACCCAGGCATGTGGAGCTCTTATGGAGGATGGTGTGGAAGTAGTACTGATAAACAGCAATCCGGCTACTATCATGACGGATAAAGAGATTGCACATAAAATATATATAGAACCATTGACCCCCGAGGTTGTTGAAAGGGTAATTGACAAGGAGAGACCGGACAGCCTGCTGGCGGGAATGGGAGGGCAGACAGGGCTCAATCTGGCTGTAGAGCTATATGAGAAGGGGATACTTGATAAATATGGTGTAAGGGTTATAGGTACCTCTATAGAATCAATAAAAAAGGGAGAAGACCGTGAACTTTTCAGAAAAGAAATGCAGCGGATAGGGCAGCCTTGTATTGAAAGTGAAATAATAACCGATATGGAAGAGGGTAAAGCTTACAGCAGTAAAATAGGATATCCTGTAATCGTAAGACCTGCATATACTCTTGGAGGTACAGGGGGAGGTATAGCAAACAATGAAGGAGAGCTGGAAATTATATTGGAGAACGGGCTCCAGCTGAGTTCAATAGGTCAGGTGCTTATTGAAAGGAGTGTAAAGGGCTGGAAAGAGATCGAGTATGAGGTTATGCGCGACAAGAATGGAAACTGTATCAGTGTGTGCAACATGGAAAATGTTGACCCGGTAGGAATCCATACCGGAGACAGTATAGTGGTTGCTCCAAGTCAGACTTTATCCGACAAGGAATATCAGATGCTAAGAAGTGCAGCTATTGACATAATCAACGCAATTGGTATTGAAGGAGGCTGCAATGTACAGTTTGCATTAAATCCCCAAAGCTACGAATATGCAGTTATAGAGATAAATCCCAGGGTAAGCCGCTCCTCGGCTTTGGCATCCAAGGCTACCGGATATCCCATTGCGAAGGTTGCAGCAAAGATTGCACTGGGGTATGGCCTTGATGAAATAATGAATGCGGTGACCAGGAAAACCTATGCTTGTTTTGAGCCGGCTCTTGACTATGTTGTGGTAAAAATTCCGAAATGGCCTTTTGATAAATTTTTTAGCGCAGACAGGGCATTAGGAACAAAAATGATGGCCACAGGAGAGGTTATGTCTGTGGGAAGCAGCTTTGAAGCAGCTTTTTTAAAGGCGATACGTTCCTTGGAAATCGGAAGGTATTCTCTGGAACACGAGAATATGAAGGAGCTTAGTCTGGAAGAGCTTAAAAAGAGAGTTATTTCTCCGGATGATGAAAGAATTTTCGCCTTGGCTGAAATGATCCGGAGGGACTATAGAATTGAAATGATTTCCAGAGTAACCGGAATAGACGGCTTCTTTCTGAAAAAAATCAAAAACATTGTGAATATGGAAGAAAGACTTAAATCCCTGACACTTGATAAATTATCTAAAGAGTTTCTATTTGAGCTTAAGATCAACGGATTTTCCGACAAGGGTATAGGCAGCTTGCTTAAAACAAACCCTGAAGCGATATGCAGTCTTAGAGGCAAATGGTCTATCCTGCCGTCCTACAACATGGTAGATACCTGTGCAGGGGAATTTGAAGCCCTTACGCCATATTATTATTCTTTATATAATGCTTGTGATGAGGTACGGGTAAGTGACAGAAGAAAAGTACTGGTATTAGGCTCGGGTCCGATAAGGATCGGACAGGGAATAGAATTTGACTATGCTTCTGTTCATGCGGTAAAGGCTTTAAGGAAAATGGATATAGAGACAATAATAATAAATAACAATCCGGAGACGGTAAGCACCGATTTTGACATTTCAGACAAGTTGTACTTTGAGCCTATTACAGAAGAGGATGTTTTAAACATAATTGAAAAGGAAAAGCCTGAGGGTGTTATTCTTCAGTTTGGAGGCCAGACGGCTATAAAACTGGCCAAGTTCCTAAAGAAAAAGAATATAAGAATTCTGGGGACCGGATCAGAGCAGATTGATGCAGCAGAAGACAGGGAGAAATTTGATGCCTTGCTTGAGAAGCTCCATATTGAAAGACCTAAAGGTACGGCAGTGTGGAGTACGGATTCAGGGCTGAGCGAAGCGGAGAAATTGGGTTATCCGGTACTTATAAGACCCTCCTATGTATTGGGGGGGCAGGGTATGGAGATAACACACTGTGGAGAGGAATTGAGACACTACCTTGAGAATGCATTCAAGAAAGACAGCAAGAATCCTGTGCTCATAGATAAATACCTGATGGGGAGAGAAATTGAAGTAGATGCAATTTGTGACGGAGAGGAGATTTTGATTCCGGGTATAATGGAACACCTTGAACGGGCAGGAGTGCATTCGGGAGACAGTATAACCCTGTATCCTTCACAGAATATCTCATCGGATATTAAAGAGAAGGTCCTTGATTACACAAAAAAACTTGCATTGGGTATTGGGGTAAAGGGTGTAATAAATATTCAATTCATTGAATTTGCTGGAAAGCTTTATGTTATTGAGGTAAACCCGAGGGCCAGCAGGACAATTCCATATATAAGCAAGGTCAGCGGTGTACCGATTGTTGAACTGGCGACAAGGGCCATTATGGGAGAGAAGCTCTCAATGCTTGGTTATGGTGTCGGAGTGTATAAAGAACCGGAAATTGTGGCAGTAAAGGTGCCGGTATTTTCCACCCAAAAGCTTCCCGGGGTGGAGGTATCCTTGGGGCCTGAGATGAGATCTACAGGAGAAGTATTAGGTGTAGGGTCAGATATCTATGAGGCCCTTTATAAAGGTTTTATGGCGGCGGGAATGCTGTTGAAGAGAAAAAAGGGTGTTGTACTGGCAACTATAGGTGATAATGACAAGGCTGAATTTATATCCATAGCAAAGGAATTTGCCGGACTTGGGTACAGCTTTGCAGCTACCCACGGAACGGCAAAGGTGTTGGAGGCTGCAGGGATGAGGGTCAGAGTCATAAGAAAGCTGAAAGAAGAAGGTCCGAATATCCTTGATGAAATAAGAAATGCCAAGGTAGATATCGTTATAAACACTCCGACCAAGGGAAAAGACTCTCATAGGGATGGCTTCATTATCAGAAGGGCGGCAATTGAGAAAAATATTGCTGTCATAACAGTATTGGATACTGTTAGAGCGCTATTGGAAGCAACTAAAAGACATGGCACTGATACAGGCATAGAGAATATAAAAGTCTATAATATGGGAAGGTAGAAGAATGCGCACTAGCGTGCGCAGATGCGAGATACGAGATGCGAGATACGAGAGTTAGGGCCAGGCTACGAAGTTATGGGGGACGTGTAACAGGCACACAGGTCTGTTACACGGAATCGCTACGCGATTACCCGTTACTTAGCTTGAAAGGAATACCCAAACTTTTCTCGAATCTCGAATCTCGTATCTCGAGTCTGAAGAATGCTTCGCATTCTTCTACTTTTGCGTCAATATAAAATCAAGTTTTGATTTTATATTGACGTTTTTTAGTTTATAATTAAAATAGTGATCAGAATGGGAGGTGAGGCTTATGACTGCTATTACATGCAAGCTGTTCGGGACACCGGAGGTTCTGAAGAATGGCGAAAGGATAATATTTCCGTATAAAAAGGCAGAGGCGCTTTTCTATTATCTCATTGTTAAAAAGCAATGCTTCAGAGATACCCTTGTGGAAATGCTTTGGGGATCAGTGGATGAGGAGATAGCTAAAAAAAGCCTTAGAAATGCAATGTATATAGTGAACAAGACCTTTGATGATAATGTATTGGTATCTCCCAAACGTGCAATAATCATGCTGAATCCCGAATTCACATTTGATTCGGATGTTGATGTATTTTTGAAGGAGGATGACTGCACGAGCATAGAGGCTTATGAAGGCGAATATTTGGAGGGCTTCCTTATAAAAGATGCTGACAGCTTTGAAAAATGGGTATTTTCTGCCAGAAACCGGTATAGAGATGCATATGCCAACAAGCTTCATAAACAGATTAAAAAATGTATTAAAGAAAAAAAACTTGCAGAAGTTGAGCTTTTCTGCAAGAGTCTCATTGCAGTAGATGAATTCAATGAAAAAGCTTATAGGATTCTGATGAATGTATATAGAAAAATGGGGATGTATGATAAGAGCATAGATGTATTCAACGGACTTTCAAAGCTTTTAAAAAAGGAGCTTTCAATTACTCCTGACCAAAGAACCAGTGAGCTCTTTGGAGAAATTGTGAAAGAAAAGGCTGTAAGACTTACAATTTCCAGGAATGAAACGGAGGAGTTCTTTTATGGGAGGCAGGAGGAGCTGAAGCTTCTTGGTGAGAATTATTACAGGTTTACCGGCGAGGAAAAAGGAAAATCAATTGTTATACTGGGGGAAGCGGGCCTTGGCAAGACCTCATTGATCAACAGGCATTTAAAGGTCATAGAGGATGAAAAGCTTATACTGCTAAAAACAAACTGCTACAAGGCTGAGGAGAATTACCTGCTTAAGCCTTGGAGCGGCATATTATACCAGCTTTCCAAGGTTATAGAGGAGGAGAGCATTGAGGTTCCTGCATTGCTGCAGAGAATTGTAAGCCGCATATTTCCGTCCTTTGCAGTAAAGGATGATTATGTAGAACAAAATCCCATCGACCAGATAGATATATTAAAATATCAGGCAGCTGAAAAAGCAATTATCGATATATTCAAGCATGTAGCCGGAAAGAAGAAAATACTGCTGGTATTTGAGGACATTCACTGGATTGATGCTATGAGCCTTTCTTTGATGAATGAGATAATCATGGACAATAAAAATCAGTCACTTATTTTTATTGCTTCAGCAAGGACAAGCCATGGAGTGAAAATCGAAAGATTCATTCTTGATTCCAAGGTATATGGGTCCGTTCAGTCAATTGAGCTTAATAGATTCAGCCGGGAAGAGACTATGGAGTTTGCCAGCGAAATGATGCCCGGGCTGGATATCGACAGTGAGCTGGGGAACTCGATATACAGAGAAACTGAAGGCAATACCTTTTTCATAGTTGAGTTTCTCAACAATCTGAAGCATAATGAAAAGCTCTATTCCATTTCGCCCAAGATGCAGGACATTATAAGGAGCAGATTCTTGAGCGTATCTGAAGAAGGCATGAAAATACTGAACATTACCTCATTGTTTTTTGATATGGTTACCTTGGAAGACTTGCTGGAAGTCAGTGGGAAAAGTGAACTGGAGCTGCTGGACATAATAGGAGAGCTGGAAGAAAAGAATCTTATCAAAGAAAAAGGAGAAGTCAGAAATGTAGGCTTTACCTTTACACATCAGAAGCTGAGGGAATTTGTTTATTCCCAACTTACAGTGTCCAGAAGGAAGATTCTCCATTCCAGGATAGCGAGACTGCTGGAGAGCAGGCTTAAGGGCGATAAAAGAGATACACTTCTATATTCCAAGCTTATATATCATTTTATGAACGGAGGCTATCGGCTTTCTGCATTAAAATACACCATAAAGAATCTGGAACAGTATCTGGGAATTAACCATGAAATATTTCCGGTTTTCTATGAGGATGGTGCGGCTGAAGATGGATTTATTGAAATTAGCGAGGAACAGCTGGCAGAGGATCTTGAAAAGGTAAAGGAGCTTATTAGGGAAATCAAGGAGGATGAAGGCTATAGCAAGGAACTGGAAAAAATAGAGCTGTCCTTTATGCATATGGTGGGAAGGGGATATATAAGATCGGGGGATTACAAGCAAGGACTCGCACTAATAAAGGATATGACCAGTCATGCCCTTCGAATATCTGATTACAATATGGCCATAAAAGGTTATAAACAGATGATATATTTTTGCATCAATACCTTTAATACAGAGCTTATGGAAGGATATATCGAGGAGGCAATCAAAGCCGCAGAAAAATGTCATCTGAATGAGGAGCTGTGCATACTTTTAAGACTTAAAGGAATGCAGCGGGTGATGGACGGAAGATTTTCCGAAGGTGAAAATATATTGAAGCAGACCATATCTCTATTCGAGTCTCTGGATCATAGGGAGAAGTACATTCTTAACATTGCAGCCTGCTATAACTTCATAGGGGAGAGTAAAAGGCGCAGCATGGAGTTTTACAGCTCAATATTCTATTATAATAAGGCAATTGATATTTGCCGGGAAAAAGATGTTGTAAGGGGTATACCCGTATTCAGTACTAATGCGGGGCAAGCTGCTTATGATATGGGTGACTATTCGAAAGCTAAAAAATATCTGACCGGTGCCATTGAAGCATTCATGCAGTTGAATTCTCTTTGGGGACGCTCCACTGCTTACGCATACATGTCGTTGCTGCTTATAAAAGAAAGCAGATACGATGAAGCCTTGTCATACATAAAAAGGGCGGAAAAGTACGCGGAAATAATGCAGAATCCTTATGAAATTGCGCTTATATATAGAGTTAAGGCTGAGATTAGAAAAAATATGGATTTCAATCCAAAGCTGGGGGAGACTTTTTCCGATTACCTTACAGATCAGGTGATGGAGTATTGTGATAGGGGTATAGGTCTTCTGAAAAAAATCAAGAACTGCTATGAACTTGATATATTAAAAAACTTGAAGGGTTCGTGGCAGTAAAACGTCAATAATTATTAACAAATTTGACATAAATGACTAGAATTTTTATGATTATACAATTCTAGGAATATAAAGGAACTAATATAATGACAGCTTTATAAAAAAATATGTTATAATTTTGACATTTTTTATACTATTTTTCTGATTTGATACAATATTTAGACTTTTTATTGACGCTTTATCTTTAGAATGATATTTAAGATACAGTTATTAGGAGGAATAGAAGTCGAAAAATCAATAAATCGGTTTTAAAACGAAATAATGAATAAGTAATATGATTTTCGACTGAGCAACCTCTTTATGGCTGTAAATAAGTAAAGGGGGCATGACGATTTGGAAAATGTAAAAACCAAAGCCAAAATAAGAAAAGCAATCTTTTACCCGATGTCAATTATTTTCGTATTGGCAATTTTATTGGGAGTTGTGGCACCGGAAGCATTCTTAAAGGGTGAGCAGACAATTATGGGCTTTGCATTTAAGAATTTCGGCTGGCTCTTCCAGATTACCAGCGTTCTATTTCTTGCTGTATGTGCTTTCTTCTTTTTCTCCAAGTATGGCGATATAAGGTTCGGAGGGAAAGATGCAAAACCAACTCTCAGCTACTGGAACTGGTTCGCAATAACTCTTTGTGCAGGGATTGCAACAGGGATACTTTTCTGGGGGACAGCAGAGCCGCTTATGCACTTCACCTCGCCACCGCCGGAGCTTGGTATTGCACCTAACTCAGAAGCGGCAGCAATCTTCGCGATGGAGACTGTATTTATTCATTGGACATTTATTCCATACGCAATGTATGCACTGGCCGGTCTTGGAATTGCATTTGCAATTTATAACATGAAGCTTCCATTCAGGATCAGTTCAACGCTTTATCCCATATTTGGCAAGAAAATCAATGGCAGTGTCGGAGCTGTTGTTGACAATCTCTGTCTTTTCGCAATGTTCGGCGGCGTTGCAGCAGTGCTTGGGGTAGGTACACTGCAGATAACAATAGGACTCAATAAGCTTGCAGGCATACCTAAAGGAAAGGTTACATGGATAGCAGTGGTTACGGTAATGGTTGTGATATTCCTTATATCCAGTTATTCAGGCCTGAACAAAGGCATAAAATGGCTGTCGGACAAGAACTCAAAGATTTTCCTGGGAATAATGGCATTTATATTCATATTTGGACCGACAACCTTTATACTTTCATTGGGAACTCAAGGCTTTGGAGGTTTCCTGAATAACTTCTTTACGCGGACACAGTATCTAAGTCCCATAGACGGCGGACTGTGGCCTCAATGGTGGCCTATAGTATATTGGGCTTTCTGGCTTGCATATGCACCTCTTGAGGGCATGTTCTTTGCACTTCTCTGCAAAGGCAGAACTATAAGACAGTTCCTTATGGTCAACCTTATAGCTCCATCAATATTTGGAGTTCTGTGGTTCTCTGTATTCGGAGGAGCAGCAATACATGGACAGCTTCAGGGCCAAGGGCTTATGGAAGCTATTCAGACAAATGGCTTTGAAATATCAATATTCAAGTTCCTGGATGCTTATCCTTTTGGTGCGGCAATCAGTTGGGTAATTATAGTTGCGGTAATAATATCAATAGTTACACTCTGCGACTCTATGACTTCTACTATAGCTTCACTGTCAACAACTGCAAATGACGATCCGACTCAGGAAGCACCCGGACGAATAAAGATTTTCTGGGGTGTTGCAATGGCATCGATGGCTATAATAAACCTGATCTGTGCAGGAGATAAGGTCAGCGGTATAGACGCAACCAAGCAGTTGGCAACACTTGCGGGCTTCCCGATACTATTCTTTATGATTCTTCTGACTTATGGAACTGTGAAGATGATAGTGAATCAGGAAAAATATGATTTGGCATATTATCCTGATACAGCACATATAGACCCTGAGGTTCTGGTAATAGATAATACCAGTTTATCGGGTTCTTCAACCCAATCAATGTAATTAAAGTGTGAAAGCCTATCGAAAGATAGGCTTTCCTTTCATAATGATAAGATAATATTATCACACAAGAATATCTTTTGTGTGTTGTATATTGGAGGTAGCTTCTGTGAAAATGAAAAACAGATATAAGCTTACAGCATTATACGCATCTGTTGTTTGCGTGCTTTTAAATGCACTGCTCTTTTTCGGTGTGCCGGAGGTAATAGGTATGGGCAGTATATCGTCCTTTATAGCTATACAAGGGCTGTGTTGTCTGAGCATAAGCCTGGCTGTCAAAAATATGGCTGCCGGTAATCATAGCTCGTTTGCGGACAAGCTCCAGCAGTTTGATTTTATGACAGATAGCCGCCCTGCCGGAGGTTTGGATGAGACGGAGGTCAAATTCCTGAGTATTATCAGTAAGCTCAGGAAGCTGTCGGCAGATATATTGTCAACTTCAATAACTGTGAGATGCTCGGGGGACCTTCTTTATGAAGATACAAGATCTATTGAAGAGTCCTCAAAACAGGTTACTGCAGCTGTCAGCGAACTGGCAGAAGGAAATACCCATATTGCTGAAATGGTTCAGCAGGCTGCCGGTGATATAAGCAGAACCAATGAATTTATCAGAGCAATTGATGAGGATGTAACCGGAATCAAAAATAAGATGGAAAGTGCTATATACACGGTAGAGGAAGGGAATCGCGCCGTACAGATACAGAAGAAAAACATAACAGACACAGTGCAAAAATTCGGAGAGATACAAAGCACAGTCCTGAATCTGAACAAGGTATCTACAGAAATAGGGGAAATTATTAATGCTATATCCGGCATCTCTGAGCAGACAAATCTTCTTTCGCTAAATGCGGCAATAGAGGCTGCAAGGGCGGGAGAGGCAGGGAAAGGCTTTGCGGTAGTGGCTGATGAGATCAGGAAGCTGTCGGATAATACTAAGCGGTCCACAGTGGAAATACGGGAGCTGATTGACAAAATAACAGGCGAGGTCAGTGCAATTGTAGCGGTTGTTGAAGACGGAAGCAGCAGTATTTTCGCTCAGAATGTTTCTGTTGAGCAGACAGAAAAAGCATTTGGAAATATCAGCTCAATGGTGGAGGCAATTTTAGGGGAAATCAACAATATATCGGGTAAGACCGGCAATCTGACAGACTATAGTAAAAATTTGAACGATGCAATTGAGAGTATCTCAGCGGTAACAGAACAAACCTCTGCAGAAGCCCAGGAAGCAAATGCAAGTGTTTCAGGGCAGGCCTTTTCCCTGGGGCTTATTAATGAGAGGGTATTGGAGTTCAGCTCGAAGATTTCCAGCATTACTGAGGAAATGGGCAAATTCAAGTATGTCAAGGTAGCCCACAGGGAATATGATGATTCCATTATTCAGTTCCAGGTGTTCAAAGAGCTGGTAAGAAGGAGGCTTGGTTACTCGGCAGAAGGCGTACAGGTTCCGGCGGTTGAGCTTTTCAAGGCGGTTGCAGATGGAAGCGTTGACGGCACCTTTGCTCCATGGCTGCCTGTATCAGGGGAGGCTTTCCTTAAAAAGTATGAGAAGGATCTGGAAAATATCGGACCTAATATGTATGGCTGCCGTTATGGCTTTGTGGTGCCAAAGTATGTGACTATTGACGGAATAAAGGATATGAAGAATCATCCAAAAGAGTTTGCAGGTAAAATCTATTCCATTGAAAGGAAGACCTTTATTGGTGCAATGGCTGTAGATACGGTGAAGCAGTATGGTCTTGACGGCTTTAGCATTGATTTTGGAAATGAAGATTCAATGGTTGAAGCTTTGGATAAATGCTACAAAAGCAAGCAGTGGATAGCAATAACCGGATGGCAGCCTCATTGGAAATTTGGAGCATACGAACTAAAGTTTTTGGAGGATCCACTGGAAGTGCTGGGCAAGGAGGAGTATACCGGGACTTTGGTAAGGAAAAGCCTTGTAACTGACAATCCGGGACTATATTCCCTATTCAAAGAGTTCAAGCTTGATGTTGCGGCACTTAACACTGCTGTCAGCAAAGTACGAAACGGAATGTCCCATGAAAATGCTGCAAGGGAGCTTTTGGACTCAATGGAAAAAGATCAAAGAATTCAGTAAATTTATACATCGTAGACTTTTTATTGACGTTATTCATGTAAAATAAAAATAATGATTGCTTCCTGTAGTATAATAACTCTATAAAGACTGGGGGGAAGGCAAATTGCATATTAAGTTTAAAGTAAACGGGATTGAATGCAGTATTGATGCAGACCCGGGAAAAAGGCTGCTTGATGTTCTCAGAGAGAATCTGGGGCTCACCGGAACAAAGGAAGGCTGCGGTGAAGGCGAGTGCGGAGCGTGTACGGTTATTATGGAAGGCTTGGCAGTTAACTCCTGTCTGATAATGGCCGGACAGATGGGTGGAAAGGAAATCATTACAGTAGAAGGGTTGGAAAAGGACGGAGAGCTTGACAGGCTCCAGAAGGCATTTATAAGTAATGGGGCTGTACAATGCGGGTATTGTACTCCGGGCATGCTCATGTCCTGCAAGGCACTTTTGATGCAGAATCCTCATCCTACCGAGGAAGAAATAAGGATTGCAATAGCCGGTAATCTGTGCAGATGCACAGGTTATACCAAAATAGTAGCAGCAGTTAATGAAGTATCACAGGAAGCATAATATAAATGGAAGTGCATTATTAACACTATGAAAGATAAGAAAGCTGTCGTGTTAATAAGCACTGGGAGGGGTAAAAATGGAACAGTTTCTATTTGAAACTCCTGAAAGTGTAAAGGAGCTTACAGACTATCTTAAAACTGCGGATGCCAATACGTATCTTCTAAGCGGTGGAACCGATTTGATAATAAAGCTCAGAAACAGTGGGATTTATTCCGGAAGGATAATCGATATGTCCGGAATAAATGAGCTCAGGCATATTAAAAGAGAGAACGGTTTTATAAAGATAGGGGCAAATGTTACCTTTGCTGAAATAGGAGACAGTGAAATCATAAACAGGCATGCGGCATGTGTTGGACAGGCTGCAAGGCAGGTTGGCTCGAAGCAGATACGGAATGCTGCAAGGATGGCGGGAAATATTGCAAACAGCTCTCCCAGAGGGGATTCTATCCCTGCTCTTCTTGCTGCAGATGCAAAGATTAAGACAATTAACGGCAATGGCGAAGTAACCCTGAGGACTATAGATGAAATTGTTGTAGGAATAAGTAAGAACAGTCTGAAAAGGGATGAGGCAATAATTGAGATACTTATTCCATGTATAAACAACAGCAGAAGTGCTTTCGGAAAGTATGGCAGGGAAAGCAGCAGGACAACTGTTGTAATTGCAAACCTCAATGTAGCAACTGTAGTTAAGTATGACCGCAGCATCGGGATTATAGAAGATGCAAGTGTTGTTATTGGTTCTGCGGCCCCGGTTCCATACCATGGAGTAATGGCTGAAAATGTCTTAAGAGGCAGCAGGCCGACCGTGGAACTGGGAGACAAGTTTGTAGCTGCGCTGCAGGAGCATGTCAGGGAGTCAATAAATGGAGTAAAGAGATATGAGAACAAGATAGATGAAGTAACGGGAATCGGCATTAATATTTATGATATGCTGTTTGGTGATATGATTACCGGAGGTGACAGCTAGTGGGAGAAGATATGAGGTACGTTGGGACTTATGTGCCGCTTCATGATGTAAGGGAGAAGCTTACCGGAAGAGCCAAGTATGTAGGGGATATGGTGCTTCCGGAGATGCTTCATGCCAAGCTGCTGTTAAGCACTATTGCCCATGGCCGTATAAAGAATATAGATACATCAAAAGCAGAAGCTCTAACCGGAGTAAAGGGTGTATTTACATATAAGAATTCTCCGGACAACATGTACAATTCGCATAAATGGATAAGCGGATTGGAAGTCGTCAAGGATGAGCGTTTGTTTACAGACAAGGTCCGTTATTTCGGAGACAGAGTTGCAGCAGTAGTAGCGGTTGATAAGTATACGGCAGAGAAGGCGGCAAGGCTTATTGAGATTGAATATGAAGAACTTCCTGTTATTATAAATCCGGAGGATGCAATAAAGGAAAATGCCGTAAAGATTCATGAATCCGGCAATGTTGTATTCCAAAAAGAGTTTGGCTGTGGAAATCCGGATAAGTATATGGAGAATGCATACCTGGTTGTAACAGACAAGATAGAAACCCCCAAGGTGCATCATGCAGCAATGGAAACTCATGCCTGCATTGCAGCTGCCGACTCTTGCGGGAATATTACAGTATGGTCACCCTGCCAGGTAATTTTTCAAGTACAGCTTATTGTGGCTGAAGCTTTAGGGATACCGGAAAGTAAAGTCCGTGTTATAAAAACAACCCTTGGAGGCTCCTTTGGAGGTAAAGGCCAGCCGACTATTGAACCGGTCTGTGCATACCTTTCCTGTCAGATGAAAAAGCCTGTCAAGCTTGTTATGGACAGAACAGAAACAATAATTGGAACGAGAACCAGGACTAAAACCATAGGAACAGTAAAAACTGCTGTTGATAAGGATGGGAATATACTTGCAAGAGATATTTACATGCTTGTTGATGCAGGGGCATATTTAACAAACGGCAGTGCTGTTGCCATGGCTATGGGCAAAAAAGCCTTCAAGCTGTACAAAATAGAAAACCAAAGGTACAGTGCAACCAGCGTTTATACAAACACACCTATAGGCGGAGCTGCAAGAGGCTATGGCTCACCGCAGGTCCATGCGTTAACTGAGATAAATATAGATAATGTTGCAAAAAAACTCGGAATGGACCCTGTGGAGCTTAGACTCAGGAATCTTGTTCATCCTTATGACAAGGATCCCATTGGTGGCCCTGACCTTGGAAATGCAAGAGTTATTGATTGTGTTGCCAAAGGAGCTGAGGCCTTTAACTGGAAAGAGAGATTCATAAGAAAGAAGGATGCAGGCAGGTTCGTACGTGGAGTCGGAATGGCTTGCTGTGCTCATGGGAATGGGTATTTTGGCGCATATCCTGATTTTATTACAATGTCCCTGAGAATTTCCGGGGATGGGTACGCCGTACTTAAAGGAGCATTGCACGATCTGGGCTGTGGTACGAATACGACTATGATGCAGATTGTTGCCGAAACCTTGGATATGGATATTGATAAGGTATATATACCTGAAGCTGATACACTTGTGAGTCCTTTTGACTCTGCAGGGACACAGGCCAGCAGAGTGACATATGTATGCGGTGGAGCAGCAATGAAGGCTGCACAGCTTGTTAAAGAAAAAATCAGAAGGTACGGCGCAGGTATTTTTGAATGCAATGTAGAAGATGTTGTAATGAAAGATGGTTTCATATGGAATAGGCAAAAGGAATCAGACAGAATGTCCTATGGAGATATTGCATCGATCATTCAAACCAAATACAGCGATGAAGCAGGAGAAACCGTGACATATCAATCACCGGGGAATCCTACAAGCTATTGTGCCAACTTTGCTGAGGTTGAAGTGGATACAGTGACCGGAATGGTAAAAGTGCTGGATTTTCTGGCAGTCCATGATATAGGGAAAGCAATAAATCCGGAATTTGTAACAGGCCAGATACAGGGATCGATACAGATGGGGATAGGTATGGCCCTGTCAGAGGAACTCACCTTTGACATCAAGGGAAGGATTCAGAATGACCGGCTCGGAAGATATCTCCTTGTTAATGCCCCTGATATGCCTGATGTCAAGGTCCTTCTCATAGAGGAAGGGGAGGAATCCGGACCTTATGGTGCAAAAAGCGTTGGAGAAATTGCAACGGTTGCCGCAGCACCTGCAATAATAAATGCTATTAACAATGCACTGGATATAAAAATTGATGTGCTTCCTGCAACTCCGGAAAGAATAATGATAAAGATCAAGGACAAAAAGAAATAGAGTGAACAGTTGTTTAAGAAGTGGGAGGGGATGTATTATGGAGACTGTAAATTTAAACGGAAAAGACCTGACCGTCGGGCAGGTTGTCAAGGTTGCAAGAGAGAGAACAAAGGTGGAAATTACTCCTGAAGCAATGGAGACGCTTAAGGCTTCAAGACAGCTGGTTTTTGACCTGGTTGACAGCAATGTACCGGTTTACGGTTTTAATACAGGTGTTGGCTGGAATAAGGATAAAAGAGTGTTTAAGGAATTTTTTCAAGAATATAATAAAAACCTCATTTATTCACACTGTCTTGGGGTTGAACCATTTGCTTCCGAACAGGAAGTAAGGGCGATCATGCTTGCGAGACTCAATACACTTTTAGTAGGTGCTACAGGGATACAGCCTGAGATAGCGGTAATGTATGCGGATATGCTGAACGCAGGAGTACATCCGGTAATCCCTGAAAGAGGTTCTGTAGGCGAAGCAGATATAGCTTGCCTTTCACATATAGGACTTGCTATGCTGGGGGAAGGAGAGTCCTTCTATAACGGGAAGAGGATTGCTTCCTCCGAAGCCCTGAAAAAAGCAGGTCTGATGCCTGTAGTGCTTGGACCGAAGGATGGACTTGCGATAGTAAGCTCCAATGCACTTGCAGCAGGAGAAGGAGCACTTGCATTAAATGATATTAAAGAGCTGTTGGATATATCCGATATAATATATGCACTATCCCTTGAAGGACTGAATGGAAATGTCTCACCTCTCGACATAAGAACTCACCGTATAAGGCCATACCCCGGACAGGCGTACAGTGCAGAGAAAATTACCGGATACCTGGAGGGAAGCTATATCTGGGAGCCTGATTGGAAAAAACCCGTACAGGACCCGTTAAGCTTCAGGGGCTCGGCTCATGTTCATGGTGCAGTCAGAGATTCAGTCTCCTATGTTGAGAACTTGCTCACAATACAGCTGAATTCTTCAGATGATAATCCATGTATTATAATGGATGATAAAAAGATAATATCCTGCTCAAATTTTGAGGTTACTAACTGGTCTTTGGGCTTTGAAATGCTGGGAATGGCATTGAGTCAGCTTTCAAAGGTAGTCTGCCATAGGATAATCAAACTGGGTAATCCTGCATTTACCAGACTATCCAGGTTCCTTTCCCCTGCTGACAATGTGCTTGCATTTGCGACGATCCAGAAGACATTTACATCATTGGATACCGAGATCAGACATCTGTCCAATCCTGCCATTTCTGACTTTTTTGCATTGGCAGGGGATATGGAGGATCATGCCAATAATGCTCCATACATAGTACAGAAGACCCGTAAAATTGTTGACAACCTGTTCTACATATTGGGGATTGAAGCTATGCACGCCGCCCAGGCTGTAGACCTGAGAAGCGACATTAAAATGGGAAAGGGTACGAAGGCTGCTTATGACTCCATCCGGGAGGCAGTACCCTTCTATGATAAAGACAGAAACCTTTCCATAGATATAAAAAATGCATATGAGGTTCTGAGATCCGGCAAACTAATATGCAAGGTAAAGGAAGAATTGGAGAAATAGCATACAAAGCAAACTATCTCAATAAGGGAGGGGAAGCCTTGAAAAGTATAAGGGTGGAAGAAGCTGTAGGAACAATGCTGGCACATGACCTTACAAAGATTGTACCTGGTGAATTCAAGGGTGCGGCTTTTAAAAAAGGCCATGTGATTCGGCCTGAAGACATTGATGAGCTGAAGAGAATGGGAAAGAATAATATATATGTGCTCGAATTAAAGCCGGATGACATCCATGAGGATGATGCAGCCGAGAGGATAGCTGCAGCGGCTGCGGGAGATGGGATTAGCCTTACAAGCCCATCAGAGGGTAAAATCAGCTTTAAGGCAGCAGTCAGAGGACTGCTGAAAATAAACCTGGAAGCCCTTGAGACTATAAATGATATTGACATGGTGATAATTTCCACTCTTCATAACAATACAGTGGTGAATGCAGGTAAGAATGTAGCAGCTACAAGGATTATCCCTTTATGTACAGATAAAAAGAATATAGAGGCAGTTGAAGATATATGCCACAGGCTGGGCAAGGTAGTGTGGCTTAAAGAGCTGGCCAGCCTCAAGGCGGGTATAATTGTTACAGGAACAGAAGTGTATGAGGGAAAGATAAAGGATAAATTCGGGCCTGTGCTGGCCCAAAAGCTTACGGATTATGGCTGCACACTCACGGAGCTTGCTTATGCACCTGACAACAAGGAACGGATAAAGGCAGCCATCGAAGCAGAAATAAAGGGCGGAGCGCAGATAATACTTGTTTCAGGTGGGATGTCCGTTGATGCGGATGATGTCACTCCTTCTGCTATAAGAGAGGTCGCAGACCGCATAGTTACCTATGGTTCACCGGTGCTTCCCGGAGCAATGTTCATGCTTGGATATAGGAATGATATTCCCATTCTGGGCATACCTGCCTGCGGGATGTATCATAAAATTACCGTCTTTGATCTTGTATTCCCAAGGATTCTTGCAGGGGAGGTCCTGACCAGAAAGGATATTGCAAAAATGGGTCACGGGGGACTTTGTCAGAACTGTGAAAGCTGTAGATACCCCAATTGTACATTTGGAAGGTAAGAAATGAATAACTTGTATAGCCTGATAAATATTAAGCTTGAGAAAAAAGAGATGATTTGTCTGGTAGGGGCAGGAGGAAAAACCTCTGCAATGTTCCGGCTTGCCCGGGAGTTGTCCTCCGAAGGAAAGAAGGTTCTTGCCACCACCACTACAGCTATATATTATCCCGAAAGGAAGCATTATGATGAAATGCTGATTTCTGATGAGGAATCCATGGACTTGTTTAACAACATAAGCGACGACTGCATTACTGTTTTTGGCAGGTCCCTTTCACCTGAGGGGAAGCTTATGGGAGTCAGTCCTGAATTTCTGGATGCCGTATACTTGAAGGGTATATTTGACTATATAATTGTCGAAGGAGACGGTTCAAAGGGCAGGCCGATAAAGGCACCGGCAGAGCATGAGCCGGTAATACCTTCACATACCACCAGGCTGCTGGGGCTTATCGGTCTGGACAGTATAGGCAAGGAAGTGTGCCGGGAATATGTCCATAGGCCGGAGCATTTCTGCAAAATACTTGACTGCAGCGAGGGAGATATTATAGACACAGAAATGATAATTAGGCTGGCAGTTCATAAAAAGGGGCTTTTCAAAGCAGCCCCGGCCCTTTCTGAAAGATACCTGATCTTAAATAAGGCGGAGGGAGAAAGGGAGAAAAAAGCTGCGGCCGATATTGCAAAAAAACTGCTGTATGATAAGTGTGAGCTTGAAGGGATAATAATCTCCGGAATAAAGAACTCGAGCTTTGAGAGTGCATTCAAGAGGATAAGCGGCATTATACTCGCATCGGGATTATCCAGGAGAATGGGAACCGATAAGCTTTTGCTTCCTGTAGGTGGGGTCCCGGCAATAGAGAGAGTAATAGCTGCAGCTTCCAAATCAGCCCTTGGGGAGGTTATTCTGGTATGCAGCAGCGATAAAGTAGCTTCAATAGGCAGCGAATACGGAGTAAAAATTGTGGACAATACTTCTCCCGTTCTTGGGCAAAGCCATTCTGTAAGGCTTGGAGTGGAAAGCTCCTGTGGGTCTGCAGATGGATTTATGTTTTTGGTTGGAGACCAACCCTTTATTACAGAGAGCATCATTAACAGATTGATTGAGAGTTATATATCAGGAAACTGCAGTGCGGTGGTTCCGTTGTATAATGGAACCAGGGGAAATCCTGCAATATTTGCAGCCTCACTCAGGGAGAAGCTCCTGGGCCTCAAGGGAGATACAGGGGGCAGAGTATTGCTTGCGGAATTGGAAGAAAGCCTTATTGCCGTCAATTTTACTGATGAGAAGCCGGGTCATGATTTTGACACCCGGGAAGAATATGAAGCTATGGTTGAGATGGAGGATAAATATGTATGATACTATTATTATAAGGGGTGCAGGAGATATTGCTACAGGAATAGCGCACAGACTTTATAAATGCGGCTTCCGTGTGCTTCTGACAGAGATTGAGAGGCCGCTTGTTGTCAGACGCTTTGCGTCCTTTGCCAATGCAGTACTGGAGGGAGAAGCAGAGGTAGAGGGAGTTCATGCAATAAAAGCAGGCTGTATTGAAGATGTCTACGAAATATGGGACGGCAATAATATACCGGTGCTTTGCGACAATGAGTGCAAGGTGCGTGAAGAGCTAAAGCCTTTAGCAATTGTCGATGCCATATTGGCAAAGAAAAATATGGGAACATACAAGGCTATGGCTCCCATTACAATAGGTGTCGGACCCGGATTTGAAGCAGGGGCGGATGTGGACGCCGTAATTGAGACTAATAGGGGACATAATCTGGGAAAAGTCATTTATAAGGGCTATGCAGAAGCTGATACGGGAGTACCTGGTAAAACCATGGGTTATTCGCTGGAGAGGCTGCTTCGTGCACCGGCCGATGGTGTGATTGAGAACATTTTTGAAATAGGGGACATGGTGAAGCAGGGTGATATTGTTGCGCAAGTAGCAGGTGAGCCTGTAAGCTCCCTTATAGATGGAGTTCTGAGGGGGCTCATTGCAGATGGAACAGAGGTGTGGAAGGGTTTGAAAATTGGAGATGTGGACCCGAGAGGTACAAAGGAACATTGTGTTACCATATCGGACAAATCAAGGTCGGTAGCAGGAGGGGCACTGGAGGCAATATTATATCTTAGAAAAGTGAAATATGGAAGGTGAAATCATGGAATATTCGCTATTAGAGCAGCTTGCCAGGTCTGTTAAAGAAAACAGGAAAGCAGCACTTGTGACTCTCATTGAGGAGCAGGGCTCATCACCGGGCAAACAGGGCTTTATGATGGTTGTATTTGAGGATGGAAGTACGGCTGGTACAGTCGGGGGAGGAGGCTTTGAAAACAAGGCCAGGGAATGTGCCCTTGAATGCATGAATGAGGGGAGAAACAGACTTATGGAGCTTGAGCTTGATGACTCCGGCGAGCTTCATATGCAGTGCGGAGGAAAAGCCAGCATATTTATAAAGGTATTCAAGGAAAAGGAAAGACTGATTATAGCCGGTGGAGGACATATAGCCCTTGAATTATACAAAACAGGAAAGCTGTTGGGCTTTCATATAGTCATTATTGAAGACCGGGAGGAATACGCAAATCCTGAACGATTCCCAGACTGTGATATCCATATAGGGAATATTGGTGAATGCATCAGGAATTACCCCTTAGACAGGAACTGCCATGTAGTCATAGTTACAAGAGGGCATGAGAGTGATACAGATGCACTAAGAGCTTCGATAGGGCGTGGTGCCCGTTATTTAGGGATGATAGGAAGCAGGAAAAAAACAAAATATGTATTTGACCTGCTTTTGGGCGAAGGCTGTAATAGGGCGGACATTGAAGCTGTGTACGCTCCTATAGGTTTGGACCTTGGAGGGGACTCTGCACAAGAGATAGCCTTCAGTATTATGGCTGAGATACTGCTTGTGAAAAATGGCGGGCAGCTTAAGCATATGAGGAATTAGTCACGAGTCGCTAGTCTCTAGATTTCTTGGTATTCCTTACGGGTATAACGCACAGCTGCGGCTCAGCCCAGCCTTCGAAGCCTTACCCTAACCTAGCGACTGGAGACTAGCGACCAGCGACTTTCTATTCTGCAATACTGCCTTTGAGAGCTTTGATCACAGCTAGGGCGAGTATACCACCCAGCAGGGCTGTGATAAGCTGGGGCCATCCGAAGAGTGTTGTCAATACCTTGGCAAATTTGGGGAAATCAAATATCTGCAGGAATATGCCGATAGCGGAGTACAGAAAAGCAAATTTCAATACCGATCCAACACCTATACCTGCAACTGCGCTTTTCTTTCTCAATAGATAGTAGCTTAGGACATATATAGAATTACCAATTGCAACAAAAGGAGCAAAGGGCAGTAATGCCGCTGCTACAGGAGCATGATTGTTTATAAGTGATGCAAAGGGTGAGACAACAGAAATTATTATACCGCTCCACACTCCTGCAAGAGCAGTAGAAATAAGCAGACATGCATTTACAAGGGGTCCGACTACAAAGCTACTGTTGGGTAAAAGTCGCCCGGACAGCTGGGCAGTAATCACCAAAGCAAGCAGAAGAGCCGTTCTGGTAATAAACTGAGTCTTTCTGGAATTATTATTCACGATATAACCTCCCACAATATAAAATGTAATAAAACAATAAACCCCCTGCATTAATCAGGAGGAGTTAACAGCACTATTCAACATGCGTATTCCCCCTTCGATAAGAATTTTCCATCTCGTCAGGATATCATATTCTCCTTGATGTAGGAAAACTCCGCCATCTCAGAGTATTGCACAATTTGCTAGTATGTCAAAGCAACCTTGGCTTTAACACCATCGATGTTTCCAAGCTTACCGGTCAATGCGCCGATTTCGTCATTTGTACCGTCAACTATTATGGATATTACAGATATATTCTTTTCTTTGTAGGGTATACCCATTCTTCCTACAATTATATTACTGAAGCTGCTCAATATTTCATTAAGCCTTCTGGCCGTTTCTTCTCTGCTTTGCACTACAATGCCTATTACAGCAATTCTACTATTCTTTTCCATAGCGTACCCCGTTAAAAAAATAACTATAATTCATTATATCAGAATGGAACTGTCTGCTGCAAGCAGGTTTAAAGAAATGCAATTATTTTTGATGGATTTAGTGAGAAACATATAGTATGATAACTATATTAATCAGTAATTATATGCCTTTAGTGGGAAATGCTATTATTGCTGCAATAATTCGCAGAAAGAAGAGGAGTAATTGTATGGATCAATCTAAACAACTGGGAGAAGAAAAGGTATCAAAGCTTCTGCTGAAGTTTTCAATACCGGCTATTATTGGAATGCTGGTAAATGCTTTATATAATGTAGTAGACAGGATTTTCATAGGAAATGGCGTAGGCCCTTTGGGAATTGCAGGAATAACCATAGGCTTTCCTATCATGCTGGTAATCATGGCCTTTGGTATGCTTATAGGTCTGGGGGCAAACTCATTGGTTTCCATCAGATTGGGAGAGCAGAGGAAAGAAGAGGCGGAGCTTATTTTGGGAAATGCCATGGTGCTGTTGATTGGTGTGGCTATGATAATTTCTATTTTAGGCCTGATTTTCTTAGAGCCCCTCTTAAGGACTTTCGGTGCCAGCGAAGCAGTGCTTCCATATGCAAAGGAATACTTGAACATAATACTCCTGGGTGCGGTTGCACAGACTATAGGCTTTGGGATGAACAACTTCATCCGGGCTGAGGGGAATCCCAGAATTGCTATGTTTACAATGTTAATCGGTGCGATTCTGAATACTATTTTGGATCCCATATTCATTTTTTTATTCGGATGGGGCATAAGAGGTGCGGCAATAGCAACTGTCCTATCACAGGTTGTGTCGGCGGTATGGGTACTGTATTATTTCCTTGGCGGCAGAAGTACCTTGAAGGTACATGCAAGAAATCTGAAGCTGCGTATGAAAATTGTTCTGAAAATTTTTACCTTGGGTACAGCTCCATTTTTGATGCAGCTCGCTGCAAGCTTGTTAAACGCCATTATGAACAAGAGTCTTACTATATATGGGGGAGATATAGCTGTCTCGGGTATGGGTATTGTTTCAAGCATTTTCATGCTGATACTTATGCCTATATTTGGTATAAATCAAGGGGCGCAGCCCATTATTGGATATAACTACGGGGCACATAAGTTTGACAGGGTCAAGGAGACCTTGAAGCTGGCTATTATTGCAGCAACAACAATATCCTGTATAGGATTTATAGTCACTAGAATATTTCCTTCACAGTTAGTCGCTTTGTTTAGTAGGACAGATGAGGATTTGATAGATTTTGGAGCAAGAGCCATATCGGTTTTCCTGGCATTCCTTCCTATTATCGGATTCCAAATTGTATCGGCAAACTATTTCCAGGCAGTTGGAAAACCGAAGCATTCTGCGTTTTTAAGCCTATCCCGGCAAGTACTGGTATTAATACCGGCATTACTTATAATGCCCAGATTCTTTGGCTTGGATGGACTGCTTATGGCTGGACCGACTGCAGATTTGACATCATCAATAATAACCGGAATATTTCTTTTTAGAGAGTTGAGACATCTGGATACGAGGCATGAAGCGAGTCTGGCTCAGGAGTAACTCGGATATGGACAGTACAAGCTGAAAAACATTTTGTGAAACTTGAATTAAGAATGTATCAAAGGCTCCAATTTAAACATTGTACATTCAAGGAAGCCTTTGATGAAACTCATTTACGGAAAGCGGAACATTATTGAAATTTATGCTTTCCTATTCGTTATA
>Ga0209643_1001103_pt1 | contig 29013 bp, 28 predicted proteins | sample AutmiccBRH37_all_FD_187383 | JGI IMG/M metagenome (GOLD analysis project Ga0209643, IMG submission 187383) | Deep subsurface microbial communities from Mt. Terri, Switzerland - Autotrophic microbial communities BRH/37_all (SPAdes) (version 2) | ecosystem: Environmental > Aquatic > Deep... | reverse complement strand
CGCCGCGCCGGCCCCTGCCGTCCGCGCCGCCTTCAACGAACGCTACAAGGCCGTGTACGGGAGCGATCCGCTTCGCCTCGCGAGCCTGGGATATGACGGCGTCGCGCTCGCCGCAGCGCTCGCCGCAGCGCCGCCCGGCGCACGCTTCACGTTGGAGCACATCACCAACCCGAGCGGATTCGGCGGCATCGACGGCATCTTCCGCTTCCGCCCCGACGGCTTGATCGAGCGCGGCCTCGCGGTCAACGAAGTCACCTCCACCGGGTTTAAGATGGTCAGCCCCGCGCCGGAGAGTTTCAGCGGCGGATATTAGGCGCCGCTCAACTCACGCTCCTGTCGTAGCGCTCGTGCGTCGCCCTTCCCGCGCGCCAACGGGCTTGAGATTCCGGCGCGCCGAATCCGCAGCAGGGCCAGGCACTCAAACTATACAACTACGCTCGCAATTCGGCCGGGGATCGCGTGCGCATTGCGCCGAACCTGCGACGTTGATCCCTTCCCCCGGCTCGCCGATGTCGCGGACACGTACATGGTCCATCCTGCTTTTGCCAACGCCGTGCCCGGGCGCCGGCCGGATTTTGAGCGCTAGTCCAGAAGCTGCGCGATCACGCGGTTGAGGACGAGGCGTCCATTGTCACTCGCGCGAATGCGATCGCCGTCAATCTCGAGCAGCGCGGCCTCGACAAGCGCGCCGGTGCGCGCGGGGGACACGGGCGCCCCCTTGAGCGCTGCGAAGCGCGCCAGGCTCGACCCTTCGCTCAAGCGCAGGCTCATCAGGAGATACTCCGTAGCCAGATCGTCGCGTGACAGGGGTGTGTCGCTCTCGGTGCCGTCGCCGCCCCCCGCGACATCCCCGAGCCAGCCTTTGGGATCGCGCAGCGACACGGTCGCCCGCCCCTCGACGCGGCCATGCGCACCCGGGCCGATGCCGAGATAGTTGAAATAGCGCCAGTAGACGAGGTTGTGGCGGCACTCCGCACCCGGCCGTGCGTGGTTCGACACCTCATAGGCCGGCAGCCCGGCGGACGCGCAGATCTCCTGCGTCGCAATATAAAGGTCGGCCGCACGATCGTCGTCCATCGTTTCAAGACGCCCGCGCGCGTAGAGATCGCCGAACGCCGTGCCCGGCTCGATGGTGAGCTGGTAGAGCGAGAGATGATCGGGGGCGAGCGCAAGCGCTGCGTCAAGCTCGCCGGCCCATTGCTCGGGCGTTTGCTGCGGGCGCGCGTAAATGAGGTCGAACGACATCCGTGCGAACGTCTTGCGCGCAAGTGCCACTGCGTCCAGCGCCTCGGCCGTGTTGTGCTGGCGGCCAAGAAACGTCAACGCTGCGTCATCAAGCGCCTGCACGCCGATCGACACGCGGTTGACCCCGGCACGCGCGAATCCTGCAAAGCGCTCCGCCTCTACGCTGGTCGGGTTGGCCTCCAGCGTAATCTCCAGATCATCCGCACACGGAAATAAGCGCGCGACATCGTCGATGAGTGCGCCGACGGTTGCTGGTTCCATCAGCGACGGCGTGCCGCCGCCGAAGAAAATGCTGGTCACGCGCTGGGGCGCCATCGTGCCGCGCTGGCGCGCAAGGGCCGTTCGCAGCGCCTCGCGCCACGCCACGTGATCGATCTCGCGCGCGACATGGGAGTTGAAATCGCAATAGGGGCATTTGGCTTTGCAGAATGGCCAGTGGATATAGATGCCGAATGCCGGGCCGTCGCGGTCCACGCTAGAAGCACGCCTTGATGAGTGCGGCAAAGGCATGGGCGCGGTGCGAGATCTTGTGCTTGCGCTCCGGCTCCATCTCTCCGAATGTCTGCGAATATCCGTCCGGCACGAACATCGCGTCGTAGCCAAAGCCGTTGAGACCGCGCGGCGGCCACACGAGATGACCGTCAACGCTTCCCATGAAGCTCTCCGCGTGTCCGTCCGGCCAGGCGAGCGACAGCGCGCAGTAAAAGCGCGCGCGCCGTTCATTGGCGCCCAGCGCATTGCGCTCGCGCAATGCGCGTTCGACCTCGCGCATGGCGTGAAGGAAATCACGCTCCGGGCCCGCCCAGCGCGCCGAATAAATGCCGGGCGCGCCTTCGAGCACATCGACCGAAAGTCCGCTGTCGTCCGCAAGCGCGGGCATCTTTGCGGCCTTGGCGGCGGCGCGTGCCTTCAGAATTGCGTTCTGGGCGTAGGTGGCGCCGGTTTCCTCCGGCTCGGGAAGCGAAAGCGCGCGCGCGGAGACCGGCTTGATGCCCTTATCCTGGAGAAGCTCGGCAATCTCGCGCACCTTGCCCTCGTTGTGGCTGGCGACGACGAGCGCGGTGCCCTCGAAGCGGCGTGGCATTATTCGCGCCCCACCGCCTGCTTTTGAAGCGCGACAAGTTCACTGATCCCCTTGCGCGCGAGCGTGAGCAACGCGTCGAAATCGCGCTGCTCGAAGGCATCTTTCTCCGCCGTCGCCTGAATTTCGACGATGCCGCCCTTGCCGGTGATGACGAAATTCGCATCTGTATGGGCATTGGAATCCTCGATGTAGTCGAGGTCCAGCACCGGCTCGCGGTCATAGATGCCGCACGAGACGGCGGCGACATAATCCTTGAGCGGCGCGAAGCCCTCGGCCGCCAGCATGCGGTGATCGCGCATCCATTCGATGCACTGATGGAGCGCCACCCACCCCCCGGTGATCGCCGCGGTGCGCGTCCCGCCATCGGCCTGAATCACATCGCAGTCGACAGTGATCTGACGCTCGCCCAGACCCGCCATGTCGACCACAGCGCGCAGCGATCGGCCGATCAGACGCTGGATCTCCTGGGTGCGGCCCGACTGCTTGCCGCTGGCAGCTTCGCGGCGCATACGTTCGCCGGTCGAGCGCGGCAGCATGCCGTATTCGGCCGTCACCCAGCCTTTTCCGGTGTTGCGCAGGAACGGCGGCACGCCTTGCTCCAGACTCGCCGTACACAACACGTGGGTATCGCCGAACTTCACCAGGCAGGAGCCTTCGGCATGTTTGATAACGCCGGTTTCGAGCGAAACCTTGCGCATGCTGTCCTGTGAGCGGCCCGATGGGCGCATGTGCGATCCTCTGCGGTGACTTTTTGGTAAGGTTACCGGCACGTTCTAACCCGGTCTCCCCGGTTGACGCAACCAGGTCCCGTTCCTACATTGCGCACGGGTCGGATGCGCCGTTTGCGCACAAACCCTTGCAGGACCAACACTTTTGCGGCGATGGCGATGACCGGCGACAGGCACAGCCAGCTTAATCTCGGGGAGCTCGACGAGCGCTCGCGGGAGTTGTTTCGCCAGATCGTGGAGACCTATCTGGAGACCGGCGACCCGGTCGGCTCGCGCACCCTTTCGCAACGCTCCACGCTCGCGCTGTCGCCCGCGACCATTCGCAACGTCATGAGCGATCTGGAGCATATGGGGCTCATCGCCTCCCCGCACACCAGCGCCGGGCGCCTGCCGACCCAGCGCGGCTTGCGCCTGTTCGTCGACGGCTTGCTCGAAATCGGCGGTCTGGCGGGCACCGAGCAACAGGCGATCGAGACTCGCCTCGCGGGCTCCGGGCAGGACCTCGAAGACGTTCTCACCCTCGCGACCTCGATGCTGTCCGGCCTGTCGCGATGCGCCGGGCTGGTGGTCGCGCCCAAGAGCGATGCTGCTCTCAAGCATGTTGAATTCGTCGCCATGGGCCCCGGTCAGGCTCTCGTCGTGATGGTCTCCGAGGGCGGCCAGATCGAAAACCGGATCATTGAAATACCCCCCGGCCTCCCGCCGTCGGCGCTCGTCGAGGCGACCAATTTCCTCAATGCGCGCCTTCGCGGCCGCACGCTCGACGAAGCGCGCCGCGAAATCCTGGAAGAGGTCGAAACCCAGCGCGTGGCGCTCGACGCATTGACCGCCAAGGTTGTAGCGCAGGGTCTGGCCACCTGGTCGGCACCGCCCGGCAGCGGCGACAACGGAGAGGCCCAGCTGATCGTGCGCGGACAGGCCCATCTGCTCGACAACGTGACTGCCGCGGAGGACATCGAACGCATTCGCATGTTGTTCGACGATCTTGAATCAAAGAAGGAAATGGTGTCCCTGCTCGAACTGGCGAAGGACGGCTCGGGTGTCCATATCTTCATTGGGTCCGAGAACAAGCTGTTTTCGCTATCGGGCTCGTCGCTGATCGTCGCGCCCTACACCAACCAGCGCCAGAAGATCGTGGGCGTACTTGGCATCATCGGCCCGACGCGCCTGAATTATGCGCGCGTCATTCCCATGGTGGATTACACGGCTAAAGTCGTAAGCCGCCTGCTCAAATAGTGAGGTTCAATGTCTGACGAAACGCAAAAAGACACTTCGCCCCAGCCCGGCGATCCGGCACAGCCCGGCGCGACGGATGCGGGAGGCACGAGCGAGACGCCGGCGGCGGACAACGTCATCGACCTCGACGCCGAGCGCCTCTCGGCGGAGATCAGCGAACTCAAGGACAAACTGCTGCGCGCGATGGCGGAGACCGAAAATGTGCGCCGCCGCTCCGAGCGTGAAAAGACCGACTCGATCCAGTACGGCCTGACGCGCTTTGCGCGCGACCTGCTCACCGTCGCCGACACGCTCGAACATGCGATCGCCCATCTCGACACCTCCGCGCGCGAAAGCGCGAGCGACGCGGTCAAGAACGTGCTGACCGGCGTGGAACTCACCAGCAAGGAATTGCTGCGCGTATTCGAGAAGAACGGCATCAAGACCGTGTCGCCCAAAGGCGCGAAGTTCGATCCCAACCTGCACCAGGCGATCGCGCAGGTGCCTTCGCCCGACACGCCCGAAGGCCATGTGCTGGAGGTGGCGCAGATCGGCTACACGATCGGTGATCGCCTGCTGCGCCCTGCCATGGTGGTCGTCTCATCAGGCGGGGGACAAGCACCGTCCGGCGATGGCCCGGGTCATAGCGTCGACACCAAGGCGTAACGCGCAGTCAGCCCTTCGGCTCGTCGAAGAAATCCTTCACGCGCTGCGTGAAACCGCTGGACTCCGGGCTGTTGGAGCCGCCGGTGGCCTTCTCGAATTCCTTGAGCAGGTCCTTTTGCTTGCGGCTCAATCCCACCGGCGTTTCAACCACCGCATGGACATAGAGATCGCCCGCCGCGCCCGTCGTGCCGGACGCGCGCAGGGTCGGCAACCCCTTGCCGCGCAGGCGGAACTGACGCCCGGTCTGGGTCCCCTCTGGAATCGTGATGCGGGTGCGCCCGCCGGTCAGTGTCGGCACCTCGATCTGGCCGCCGAGCGCGGCCGTGGTGAACGGCAGCGGCACGCGGCAGTAGAGATCGGCGCCCTCGCGCTGAAACAGCGGGTGCGGCTTGACCGACAAAAAGATATAGAGATCGCCCGGCGGGCCCTGGCGCAACCCCGCATCGCCCTCGCCCGTGAGGCGAATGCGCGTGCCGTCCTCGACACCGGCGGGGATGTTGACCTGGAGCGTGCGTTCCTTCTGCTGACGCCCGGCGCCGCCGCAGGTCTTGCACGGATTCTTGATGGTGCGCCCCTGTCCCTCGCAGGTCGGGCACGTGCGCTCGATCGTGAAGAAACCCTGCTGCGCGCGCACCCGTCCGAGACCCGAGCAGGTCGTGCAGGTGATCGGCTTTGAACCCGCTTCCGCGCCGCTGCCCGCGCAGGTTTCGCACGAAACCGTTCCCGGCACGCGAATCTGCACCTGCTTGCCGAGTGCCGCGTCTTCGAGCGTAACTTCGAGGTTGTAGCGAAGATCGGCGCCGCGCGCACGGCCCCCGCCGCCGCGCCCGCCACCGCCCGGTCCGCGGCCGTTGCCCATGAATTCGCCGAACAGGTCGTCGAACACATCGGCGAAGGATGATGAAAAATCGGGACCGAAATCAGGCCCGCCCGCAGCGCCGGAGCGCGGCCCCCCACCCTCGAACGCCGCATGGCCGAACCGGTCATAAGCCGCGCGCTTGTCGTCGTCTTTCAGGACGTCGTAGGCCTCGTTGATTTCCTTGAATTTCTTTTCCGCATCGGAATTGCCGGCGTTCAGATCTGGATGATGGGCTTTGGCGAGCTTGCGGTACGCGGACTTCAAATCGTCCCCGCTCGCGCCGCGCGCAACCCCCAATACCTCGTAAAAATCACGTTTCGCCATGGGTCGGTCAGTCCCCCTCACCCATTCTGCAAGAGTGGGGTCAAATTGCCAGAGTGGGGTCGAATTGCAAGAGATGGGCCGAACCGCCCCATCGCGCGCGCATCCCACTCGAATAAAAGGCGGGGAGCGCTCCTCGTCATCGAAGCGGCTCCCCTGTCGGTTTCAAGAATCATGTGTGTGCATGATCGTTCGGTTACGCAGCCGCCGCGGACCGTGCTAGCTCGACCGGCGCTTCTTTTCGTCGTCGTCGATTTCCTCGAACTCGGCGTCCACGACATTGTCGGAAGCCTCGCCCGTGCCGGCGCCTTCGCTCTCGCCCGGATCGCCGCCTTCCTGCGCGGCGGCGGCCTTGTACATGGCCTCACCGAGCTTCTGCGAGGTCGTCAACAGCGTTTGCGTGGCCGTTTTGATCGTCTCGGCATCGTCGCTCTTGAGCGCATCCTTGAGGGCGGCCACCGCGGACTCGATCGCGGTCTTGTCGTCCGCGCTCACCTTGTCGCCGAATTCGGTCAGCGATTTTTCGGTCGAGTGGACGAGGTTGTCGGCCTGATTGCGCAGCTCGACAAGTTCACGCCGCGCCTTGTCGTCGGACGCATGTTCCTCTGCATCCTTGACCATGCGCTGGATATCGGCTTCCGAAAGACCCGACGACGCCTGGATGCGGATCGTCTGCTCCTTGCCGGTCGCCTTGTCCTTTGCCGAGACGTTGACGATGCCGTTGGCGTCGATGTCGAACGTCACCTCGATCTGCGGCATCCCGCGCGGCGCGGGAGGAATGCCGACGAGATCGAACTGGCCGAGGATCTTGTTGTCCGCCGCCATTTCGCGCTCGCCCTGGAAGACGCGGATCGTCACAGCGGTCTGATTGTCTTCAGCGGTCGAGAAGGTCTGGCTCTTCTTGGTCGGGATGGTCGTGTTGCGGTCGATGAGGCGCGTGAACACCCCGCCCAGCGTTTCGATGCCGAGCGAGAGCGGCGTCACATCAAGGAGCAGCACGTCTTTCACGTCGCCCTTGAGCACGCCCGCCTGAATGGCGGCGCCGATCGCGACCACTTCGTCCGGGTTGACGCCCTTGTGGGGCTCGCGGCCGAAGAACTGCTTCACCAGCTCCTGGATCTTGGGCATGCGCGTCATGCCACCGACCAGCACCACTTCGTCGATATCGCCCGCTGTCAGGCCCGCGTCTTTCAGACACTGCTTGACCGGTGCGATGGTCTTTTGGACCAGATCGTCGACCAGCGCTTCGAGCTTGGCGCGCGTCAGCTTCATGGTGAGATGCTTCGGCCCGGTCTGGTCGGCCGTGATGAAGGGCAGATTGATTTCCGTCTGCTGGGCGGAGGAAAGTTCGATCTTCGCTTTTTCGGCGGCCTCTTTGAGACGCTGCAGCGCCAGCTTGTCGCTGCGCAGATCGATGCCCTGCTCCTTCTTGAACTCGTCCGCGAGATAGCCGACGAGCCGCATGTCGAAGTCCTCGCCACCGAGGAACGTATCGCCGTTGGTCGCCTTCACTTCAAAGACGCCGTCGCCGATCTCGAGGATCGAAATATCGAAGGTGCCGCCGCCAAGGTCGTAGACGGCGATAGTCTTGGCTTCGCTCTTGTCGAGGCCGTAGGCGAGTGCCGCGGCCGTCGGTTCGTTGATGATGCGCAGCACTTCAAGACCCGCGATGCGGCCCGCGTCTTTCGTCGCCTGGCGCTGCGCGTCGTTGAAGTAGGCCGGAACGGTGATGACCGCCTGGTCGACTTTTTCGCCGAGATAGGCCTCCGCGGTCTCCTTCATCTTCTGGAGCGTCGACGCGGACACCTGTGCCGGGGAGAGCTTTTCGCCGGAGCGGCCCTCGACCCAGGCATCGCCATTGTCGGCCTTGACGATCTTGTAGGGCACCATCGCGATGTCCTTTTTGACCGTGTCGTCCTCGAAGCGCCGTCCGATCAGGCGCTTGATGGCAAAAAATGTGTATTGCGGGTTGGTCACGCCCTGGCGCTTGGCGGGCTGGCCGACGAGGCGCTCGCCGCCCTCGGTAAAGGCCACGATCGAGGGCGTGGTGCGCGCACCTTCCGCGTTTTCGATCACCTTGGCCTGCGACCCTTCCATGACGGCGACGCAACTATTGGTGGTCCCAAGGTCGATGCCGATAACTTTACCCATCTCCAACTTCCCTTTGCTTGCGGCGGACCCGCCCACGGCCACGCGATGCGCCCAGTTCTGGCAAGAACGGGCACGGATGCACCCTGGCGGTCCCCATTTGGGGTTTAATCAATTTTCCGGGCGGTGAAACCCGCTCATGGCCGTATATAAGCGGGGGCCGTTAAGCCCGCAAGGCTTGGAGGGATATAAGGGTTTGAGAATGTGACGATGCCACAGTTTCCGGCCGGCTTCCGCTTTGTTCCCAGCCTGCTCGACCGGAAGGGCCAGGAGGATCTGCGCGACGCTGTGTTCGCGCTTCTCCCCCAATCGCCCCTCCACACCCTGCGCATGCCCAAGACGGGCAAGCCGATGTCCGTGCGCTCCACCAATCTGGGGCCCCTGGGGTGGGTTTCAGACAAGGAGGGCGGCTATCGCTATCAGGCGTTTCACCCCGAGACAGGGGTGCCGTGGCCGGCGATGCCGTCCATGCTGCTCGAATTGTGGGACCAGCTGACCGGCTACGGCGCGCCGCCCGAGGCATGTCTCGTCAATTATTATGATGCGGGGGCGCGCATGGGCCTGCACCGCGATTTCGACGAGATCGACCTGCGTGCGCCGGTAGTATCGTTCTCGCTCGGCGACAATGCGCTGTTCCGGCTCGGCGGCACGGCGCGCGGCGGACCGACGGTTGGGCTCAAGCTCTCCTCCGGCGACGCGGTGGTGCTGGGCGGCGAGGCGCGCCTTGCCTATCACGGGGTCTCCAAGATCTATCCCGGGACCTCGACCTTGCTGCCGCAGGGCGGGCGGCTGAATTTGACGTTGCGACGGGTGACGAAGGCGGGCTAGAGGGCGGCGGCACGAGACCGCGAACGCGCACACGTGATAGCATTCGAGGGAAATGCGCGCGCAGGCGAAGTGGGAAATGTTCGTGGGCTGGCTCAAAAAGACTCCCGACCCTGTCTATAGCAGCGATGGCGTCTGCCCGATCTGCGAGAAGGCGGTTGTCTTCACCGCGACGAATGCATGGTTCCGCGACTATCTCTCATGTCCGTCCTGCCGCTCGGTGGTGCGCGAGCGCGCGCTCGCGCTGGTACTGAACGAATTGCGGCCCAACTGGCGCGGGCTTGCCATTCACGAGTCCTCCCCCGGCGGCAACGGAATTTCGGCGAAGCTGCGGCGTGAGGGCGAGCGCTATGTGGCGTCGCACTATTATCCCTCCCAACCGATGGGCACGCAGGTCGGCGCATTCAGGAACGAAAATCTCGAGGCGCAGACATTCGAGGACGCCGCCTTCGACATCGTCGTATCGCTCGATGTGATGGAGCATCTCTTCCATCCCGACCGCGCTTACGCCGAGATCTTCCGCACGCTCAGGCCGGGCGGACTCTATATCCACACGTTTCCGATCTATAAGGCGCAGGTCGAGGCGGCGACGCGCTTTGCCGAGCTGGCGGATGACGGGACCGTGACTCACCTGGTCGAGACGCCCGAATATCACGGCAATCCGATCGACAAGGACGGCGCGCTGGTGACCTTCCACTATGGCTACAACATCACCCGCCAGATCGCGCAGTGGGCGCCGTTCGACGTGCGCATCACCCGCTTCAACGATCGCACCCATGGCATTCTGGGGGAGTTCACCGAAGTGGTGATATGCACCAAGCCCGCGGCGGCGTAAGCCGGCCGCGCTTGCAGTGCGCGCGCTAGCTGCCGTTCGCCTCGCCGGTGCCGAACACCGGGCGGTCTGGCGGCGGCGTGCCGTCGACGAGAGCGCCGAGCGCGCGATCCCAGGTGCTCCACTCTTTCGCGAACCGGCGATCATCGATGCCGCGATGCGCATCGTAGAGCCACCCCTCAAAGTCGATCTGGACGGCAGCGACACGCACCGGTTCGGCATCGGCGGCTTCCGAGTCGACCACCGCCGCGGTTTCCTGATAGGCGTTCGCGAGCACGCCCCGTTGGTAAGGGCTGTCCGCGGCGAGCCGCGCGGGCGCGAGCGGGGCAATTTGGAAATTGTCGCCGGCAACCTGGCGCTCAAGCGAGCGCGCACGGCCCCTCCAGAACGTCGCGCTCGCGGCGTCGCCGCTTTTTTGCGCAAGCTCGGCGTGGGCGAGATAGCCCTCGCGCAGCGCAACGACATAGACGTCGCCCTGCCGCGTCAAAGCCTCGGCGTCAAAGGCGGGTGCGTCGGTAAACGCGGCGAGCATCAACGCCCCCGCGAATCCGCATGCGGCCCAATGAGGGGTCTTGGCCATGGTCGAAACCTCCAGGGATCAAGGTCACCTGGCGATTTAACGGGCAAAGCCTGTGAAAGTTCCGGCGGCCCGCCAAGGGTGGCGCACGCGCCACCCCCACGACGAGAAAAGCGGCCTAGGCCGGATCGGCAATCTTGACCAGCATCTTGCCGTTGTTGGTGCCCTTGAACAGCATGCGGACCGCCTTGTCGGCGCTCTCGAGGCCGTCAGCAACGTGATAACGCCACTTGATCTTGCCCTCTTTGTGGAGCTTGGCCAGGGCACGTGCCGCCTCGGGCAGGCGATGGGGGAGTTCGTCGAGCACGACGAAGCCTTTCACCGTCAATCGCTGCATCAACACCATCGGATAAGCGCTCGGGCCAGGCGGCAATGCGGTGTTGTTGTACATCGAGATCAATCCGCACTGAACGATCCGGCCATAGAGACGCATTTGCGTCAGCAGGATGTTGAGCGTGTCGCCGCCGACATTGTCGAAATAAACGTCGACGCCTTCCGGGCACAGCTCACGCAGCTTCGCGCCGATGTCATCTTTCTTGTAATCGATGGCGGCGTCGAAGCCGAGTTCGCCGGTGATCCATTTGCATTTGTCGGCGCCACCCGCGATGCCGATGACTTTGCAACCAAGCACCTTGCCGAGCTGACCGACCAGGCTCCCCACCGCACCCGCAGCACCCGAAACCACCAGCGTGTCGCCGATCTTCGGCTTGCCGTAATCGACAAGCCCGAAATACGCCGTCGGGCCGACGATGTAGAGCTGGCCGAAAATGTCCTGGCGCGACATGCCGGGCACCTCGGGCATCACGAAAAGCTCGCTCGCCGGGACGCACGAATAGCGGCTCCAGGTGCCGGTGCCCATCACGGATGTGCCGACCGGCAAAGCGTCGGCGTCGCTCGCCACGACCTTCCCGCATACAAAGCCGCGCATCGGCGCGCCGATCTCCACGGGAGGCAGGTATTGGTCCATGTCGCTCATCCACACCCGATTGGTGGGATCGAGCGAGAGCCACTCGTTGCGCACCACGACTTCGCCCTTGGCGGGCGATGGCATCGGTGCACGCTTCAGAACCAGATCGCCGTCCCTGATGTCACCTTCCGGCCGGCGCGCCAAAATCCAGTGCTCGTTTTCGTTTGATGCCATCGCGTTTTCACTCTCCTCCATGCGGTTCGCGTCGCGGCGAACCTTGTTGCCGACTCTTCATTCAGCGGAGCGGCCGTGCATCTCAGCCCAGGGCGTAGACGTCGTAGGTCACTTCCTGCTTCTTCAACAGGCCTTCGCCGATGTTCACGAACTGCGTGCGGTTGAGCCACTGATACTTAGGATGCGCCGTGCGCAAACGCGGCGCGGCGCGGATCTTCATGATGTCGGGGACTTCGCCGCGCAGAAATGCCGCGTAGCCGTCAGGGCCAAGATCGCCGAGTCCATTGTACTGCACGTCGATCAGCGCGCCGTCATCGGACTCAAGAACGGCGTTGACGTCGAGCACGCAGATCCCGTCGGTGCGCAGCGTCAGCCAATCGGCGCCGACCGGCTTGACCTTGCCGTTGAGCATCGGTCCCCACACCTCGCCGCCCGTGACGTAGAAATTGATGCGGATGTCGCCCGGCGGCGCCGTGAATATTTCCGGCGCGGCCAATGTCGCGCGGTAGCTGCACGCGTGCGTCATCTTGTAGTCAAACATTGCGTCCTCCCTGACCCAATCGCTTGGTGTAACCAAATTTTGCGGGAGTACGCTGCGTCAATTCCAGAAGTGAGTCAACAAAGCGGCCGCCCTTCACGGGGCGGTCGCAAGCGCGCAATCGTGCGCCGCACGAGGCCGATTTTTTGACGAAAATGATCATGCGCAATCAGACACGATGCGCCCGGCGCCGATGCCGGACGGGCGCATTATAGTCTTACGAATAGACTGTAGTCTAGAGTGCACTTGCGCCGGGCGGTGCGCATTCGATTGTGCGGTGCAGCGCTTTCTATCGTTTGCGCGGCGCCTGGACGATACAGCCGTACCAGCCAAGACCGCGATAGGTCTCGTAGCCCGGCGTATGCGCAAAGCAGATCGTATTGCCCTTTTCGTCGACATAGGTGCCGCGCATCTGGCCCGACGTACGCAGCGGAAACGATTCAACGAGCACGTTGCGCCGGTCGGACGCGGCGATCACACGATAGTTGGCATCGAGCAGCATCACGCGCGTGCGGGTGCGCTCTTCGCCGGACAGCCGGACGCCATCGACAACGGCCTGCGCCTGCGGCGCCCAGTCGAAATGAATGGCCAGCACGCCGAGCGGCCGCCCGTTACTCTCGCCCCCTTCGCGGATCGCGGTCGAATACGTTGCGACGGATGCGCCATTCAACACCGGATTTTCAAGAATGTCGGCGACCGCAAACTCCTCGCCCGAACGCGTATCCATCGCGCGGCGATACCATTCCTCGTTGACGCAACTCGTACCGACCGCACGCGGGTAGCGGCCCGGCCGACCATTCGTCAGTACACGTCCATTCGCGTCGCAGATCCACAGATCGAGATAAACGGTGTACGCATTCAAGATCACCCCAAGGCGTTTCGATGCGTATTCGCAGCGGTCGGGCGTCGGATCTGCGGCACATTCGACCACCGAATTGTCCGTCGCCCACCAGCGCACGTCGCAGGTGCGCTCATACAGATTGCGGTCGATGATCTCGATCGCGTTAAGCGCGACGTCCATGAGGCGCTCGGCGCGCAGCTGTCCCACCACCTGCCGGCCGAAGGTCTCAAGCCGCAGCGCCTGCTCGGTCAGTTCGGCGTCGAGTTGGGCGGTGATCTTTTCGACCTCGACCGAGATCCCCTTGACCTCGGCGGCCACCACAGCGAATCCCTTGCCCGCTTCTCCGGCGCGGCCGGCCTCGATGAGCGCGTTGAGCGCCAGGATGCGCGTGCGGCCGGTAATCTGTCCGATATGACCAATGCGTTCCTTGGTCAGCAGGCTGACCTGCTCGGCGAGGGCGACGATCTGTTCGGGATCGGCCTCCTGAGGAGTCCCCTGAGGCTTGGGGCCTGTCCCGTGTTGACTGGTGTGGACCGGCGTCGCTGCCATGAAACCCTCACTCACGCTCTGTGGTTGTGTGAATAGGACAGCAATGTGGTCTCAATACCGTCAAAAATGTGTAAATTTCTGCCGCGCCGCAGCAAAGAAGCGCAATTCATGGCCGATCCGCGCACGCGCAGGATGCACGCGCCCGTGCCTGCGGCAAAACGGCCGAATTGATGCCGATCAAGGGCGTGCACGTCCCCCGGGTGCCAAGTGCGCTCATCGCATGATGATGAGAAGGGGAGCCCCGAACATGAATACCCAACGTCCCAAGGCCGGCGCCGTCGTCGCGGCCGTGTCCTTCGTCGCAGTCGCGGCGCTCGCGTCCCTCGACGGGTCTGCGCACGCGGATGAAAGCGTCATTCAGCCCGCCGCCATGATGCCGGCCGCGGCACCCGAAGAGCCGCTCAGCCCGTGGATGGTGCGCGGGCGCATGCTGATCGTCTCGCCCGACGAAAGCGCGAGCATCCCCGGCGTGGGCGGGTCGGTTGACATCAAGAGCCAGGTGGTCCCCGAAATCGACTTCACCTATTTCTTCACCAAGAACATTGCGGCCGAACTGATTGTCGCCACCACGCCGCACGACATCCACCACACGCCGACCAACCTGCACCTCGGTACCGTGTGGCTGCTGCCGCCGACGTTGACGCTGCAATACCACCTCATGCCCGACAACAAATACATCCGGCCCTATGTCGGTGCGGGCGTGAACTACACGATCTTTTACGGATCACATGACGAGGCGACGGGTCTCGACGTCCATTATGACAACGCATGGGGCTATGCACTCCAGGCCGGCTTCGACATTCCGATCACCAAGCATCTGGGCTTCAATCTCGACGTGAAGAAGCTCTTTCTCAACACAGACGTGAAGCTGTCGGGCCTGGTGAACACGACTGCGGACGTCGATATCGACCCATGGCTGGTCGGCATGGGACTGAGCTACCGCTTCTAGGTCCGGCGCCCCAACCGGACCTGACTTGGCCGCATGCGAAGCGCATGCGGCCTTTTTTCGTGGAGTTGCGCGGGCGCCGCGATTGCCTATAGTGCCGCCAACCTATGATCGCCAAGAGGTATCGCGCCATGAGCAAACGCGCCCGTGATGTCAAGAAAGTCGTGCTCGCCTATTCGGGCGGCCTCGACACGTCGATCATCCTCAAATGGCTGAAAACGACTTACGGCTGCGAGATCGTGACCTTCACCGCCGATCTGGGGCAGAACCAGTCGGGCGGCGCGGGCGAGCTGGAAGCGGCGCGCGAGAAGGCGCAGCTGCTCGGCATCAAGGAGATTTTCGTCGAGGACCTGCGCGAGGAATTTGTGCGCGATTACGTGTTCCCGATGTTCCGCGCCAACGCGCTTTATGAGGGCGTCTATCTTCTGGGCACGTCGATCGCGCGCCCGCTGATTGCCAAGCGCCAGATCGAAATCGCGCGCGAGGTCGGTGCCGACGCGGTGTGCCACGGCGCCACCGGCAAGGGCAACGACCAGGTGCGCTTCGAGCTTTCCTATTACGCGCTCGAGCCCGGCATCAAGGTGATCGCGCCGTGGCGCGAATGGGACCTCGACAGCCGCACCAAGCTGCTCGAGTTCGCCGAAAAGAACCAGATCCCGATCGCCAAGGACAAGCGTGGCGAGGCGCCGTTTTCGGTCGATGCCAATCTTCTGCACACCTCGTCTGAAGGCAAGGTGCTCGAAGACCCCGCCGAAGAAGCGCCCGACTACGTCTACCAGCGCACCGTCTCGCCCGAGGACGCGCCCGACCGCGCGACCTATGTCGAGATCGGCTTCGAGAAAGGCGACGCGGTCTCGGTCGACGGCGACGCGCTTTCGCCTGCCAATCTGCTCGCGCGGCTCAATGATCTGGGTGGCGCCAACGGCATCGGCCGGCTCGATCTGGTGGAGAACCGCTACGTCGGCATGAAGAGCCGCGGCATTTATGAAACGCCGGGCGGTAGCGTGCTGATCGTGGCGCACCGCGCGATGGAGTCGCTCACCCTGGATCGCGGCGCCGCGCATCTCAAGGACGAACTGATGCCGCGTTATGCGGAGTTGATCTATAACGGCTTCTGGTTCAGCCCCGAGCGCGAGATGCTGCAGGCGCTGATCGACAAGAGCCAGGAAAAGGTCACCGGCACCGTCCGCCTCAAGCTCTACAAGGGCGGTATTCATGTTGCGGGCCGCGCGAGCCCCAACTCGCTTTACAGCCAGAAGCACGTGACCTTCGAGGAAGACGCCGGCGCCTACGACCAGAAGGACGCGGCAGGCTTCATCAAGCTCAACGCGCTGCGCCTGCGCCTGCTTGCCGAGCGCAACAAGCGCTGAGCATTTGCGCCGTCGTGAAGCGTGATAGTGTGCCGCTCGGGTGAGTCGCAGTCCGCGCGTCACCGATCGGAGATCACAATGGCTAAAGGTCAGCAACGCAGCGGTCGTGAGGCGAAGAAGCCCAAGAAGGACAAGCCCCCCAAGGCGCCTGCGGCATCGGTTTCGCCGTTCGCAAGCAAGTCGGGCAAGCCCGGATCGACCGGCGGCAAGAAATAGTTCTGCCGCATCATCCTTCAGGTTTTTGACGACACGCCGGGTCAGGCCGCGCGGATATCCTTGACGAACGCGCGCACCGCCTCGTTCAGGCTCGATGAATGCTGCCCGAGTTCCTTGGCGGCGCCCATCACGTCATTGACGACGTCGAGCGTCTGCTCGGCATTTTGCCTGATGCCCTGAACCGCACCGCGAACCTGCTCGTTCCCGGCTGCCGCCTCGTGCATGTTGCGCGTGATCTCGCGTGTCGTGACGTCCTGCTCTTCCACGGCCGCGGCGATCGACGAGGTGATCTCGTTGACCTCGCCGATGGTCGACGCGATCGAGCGGATCGCTTCGACCGCTTCGTCGGTGGCGGTGCGGATCTCGCCGATCTGGCGCGCGATGTCGCTGGTGGCCTGCGCGGTCTGGGTCGCGAGGCTCTTCACCTCATTCGCCACGACGGCGAAGCCCTTGCCCGCTTCACCGGCCCGCGCCGCCTCGATCGTGGCATTGAGCGCAAGCAGATTGGTCTGTCCGGCGATTTCGCTGATGAGATTGACGACATCGCCGATCTTGCGCGCGCCGTCCGCGAGCGCCCGCACCACGCCGTTGGTGCGTTCGGCCTCGCCGACCGCCTGCCCGGCCACGCGCGTCGACTGGACGACCTGGGTGCTGATTTCGGTGACCGACGCGGCCATCTGCTCGGAGGCGCTTGCGACCGTCTGAACATTGGCGCTGGCCTGCTCGGCGGTCGACGCAACGGCGCTGGACGCCTCGCTCGAACGCCGCGCCATGACGGAAATCGAATCGATGGCGCTCTCCACATGCCGCGACGCCGTTGCCACCTTGTCTGCAACACCCAGCACCTTGCTCTCGAAGGATTGGGCGATCTGCTCCAGTGTCTCCTGGCGGCTGTCGCGCTCCGCGTCGCCGTAGCTTTCGAGGAGCGCCTCCAGATCGAGCCAGGCCGCCTTGTTGAGGGCAGCGCGCAACGCCGACGCCCGCTCTCCCGCCTTTCCCTTGGTCTTGGCGCCAGCCTTCTGGCGCAAGTCGTGGATCATGGCATTGGTCACCGTGGCATGGCAGATCGCGATCGCGAATGCCGGGATCGCATGCTCATGGAGCGTGCGGGCGAGCGTGCGGGCGGAGTCCATGAACCCTTCGGCCAGCTCGCCGCCTGCGACGCGTTGCCAATGGCGCGTGCGCAGACCGTGAACGGCCGGTTTTTTCAGCGCCGCCTGGATGTCGGGCCACGGCGCGAACGACGCATGAAGCCGTTCCAGAACGGCCGGGAGGAGCTCTCGAAGGTCGCGCGCGGACTCGCGCAGCAATGCGACGTCGGCCTCGGTGAGCTGGAAGGCGTTCAGGCGAGTCTGTTGGTCGCGATCAATCGAGCCCACGGCGTACATCCCCATCAAATCGGAGTCATTCCCCCGCTAAGTCTGCCACCAATTGGTTGAAGACAGACTACCGTGCCCGCGCTCTGGTTGATCCGCGCGGCCCCGGTCCCCTGATCAGGGCCCGTACCGCGCCTCTTGAACCGCGGCCTTATGGATCGCGAGCCCGCAAGCAACGTCCCGGTCCGGGGCCGCTCGGTGGCTGGAAGTGATTCTCTGGGCCCTTATTCCGGTTTCGAAACGAGCATGATGCCTTGCAGCCCGGCGCCCCGGCCCTCGCGGGCACCCGCAACGTCCTTCCTCGAACGAATTTAGAGCGCGGGCGGCTCGACCCCGTTGCTGGCACATGCGGCGAGCACCGTGTTGCGCAGCAGGCAGGCGATCGTCATCGGCCCGACGCCGCCCGGCACCGGGGTGATCGCTCCGGCGACCGCGGCGGCCTCGTCAAAGGCAACGTCGCCCACCAGCCGGGGCTTGGCATCCGGCAGCGCGATGCGGTTGATCCCGACGTCGATAATGCAGGCGCCCGGCTTGAGCCAGGGACCGCGCACAAAATTGGGCTTGCCGATCGCCGCCACCAGAATGTCGGCGCGCCGGGCAAGCGCCGGCAGATCGCGCGTTCTGGAATGCGCGACGGTGACCGTGCAATTTTCCCCAAGCAGCAATTGCGCCATCGGACGCCCGACCAGGATCGAACGGCCGATCACCAGCGCGTCGGCGCCGGTCAGCTCGCCGAGCGTGTCCTTTAGCAGCATCAGGCAGCCCTGCGGCGTGCACGGTACGAGCGCAGGAAGACCTTGCGCGAGACGGCCCGCATTGATCGGGTGAAGCCCGTCGACGTCCTTGGCCGGATCGATCGCGGCCACAACAGCACTGGTGTCGATCTGCGCCGGCAGCGGCATCTGCACCAGAATGCCGTGCACCGAGGGATCGGCATTGAGGCTGGCGATCAGCTCCAGCAGATCGCCCTGGCGCGTCTCGGCGGGAAGACGATGCTCGCGCGAGCGCATGCCCGCCGCCGCGGTATCGCGCACCTTGTTGCGGACATAGACATGGCTGGCCGGATCGTCACCCACCAGCACGACGTCGAGGCCAGGGGTGAGAGCGTGACGCGCCGCAAGCTCCGCCACCGCACCGGCGATCCTGCCGCGCAAGGCCGCTGCGAAGGCCTTTCCATCGATGATTTTTGCGCTCATGGCGACGCCCCTTTTGACTGCGCGGCGACCAGCGCGACGAGCGCGCGCTGGAGCTGCTCGCTGTCGCCGTCGATCTCGATGATCTTATCGCGTGCGGTGGCGCCCGAGACCAGATTCAATCTTGACGCAGGAAGGTTCAGCGCTTCGGCGAGCAACGCGATCACGGCCGTGTTGGCTCGGCCCTTGTCGGCGAGGGCGCGAACACGCACGCGAAGCTGTGCTCCGGCGCCAGGCCGCGTTTCAACGCCCTCGATCGCATTGCGGGACGCATTCGGGGTGACGCGCACCGACAGGCGTACGCCTGCCGCCACCGCCGCCCACGCCGCGCTCATGCAAGCGCGATTGCAAGCTTTGCCAGATACATTCGAATGACATAGACCCCCAGGAAGATAACGATCGGGGAAAGATCAAGCCCGCCTATCGACGGGATCACCCGCTGGACCGGCCGCATCACCGGCTCGGTAAGCCGATAAGCGATGTCATGGATCATCCGCACGAATTTGTTGCGGATATTGATGACCTGAAACGCCTCAAGCCAGCTCAAGGCTATGCGGACGATCAGGACAATGATGAACAACGAGAGCAACTGGTCGATGACCCAGAAGATCGGTGTAAGCCAGCCCCCCATTGTTACCTCTTCTCAATTACGTGGATCGCGCGAACCCGACCGTTTAGCGCGCACGGGCGCCAACTGCAAGCCGATTGGCTGGATTTAGGCCAATCGGGAACGGCTCTAGTGCTTTCGGGGTCGATTGGAGCTGTAATCAGGCACCTTGAACAGGGCCGGATCCAGCGACACGCCCTGGCGCAGGCCGCGCACGGCGATGGTGGTGTAGTAGCCCTGCGCGTCCTTGACCACCCAGTTGCGCAGTTCGAGCCCGGGGTCGCGGAACACCAGGGTGAGTTCGCCTTGCGCAATTCCCTTGTCGTCGCGCGCGGTGACCGACAGCACACCCGGCTGACGCTCGACCGCAACGACCCGCGTGTCGCCTGCAAGATCGACATTTTCGCGCAGGAGAATGCTCAGCGGCGTCGCGTTGAGGGGATAGCGGCTGACCGATTTGAGGCTCTGATTGTCGACCGCGACCCAGGTTCCGTCGCATACGATCACCGGCAGCGTGGTCGGCTTGGTGTACTCGAACCGCACCCGGCCCGGACGGCTCATATAGAGCACCCCCTCGGCCATGTCGCCTTCCTGCGAGAATTGCGTGAACTCGCTGGTCGCGGTGGTGATGCCGTTGAGATAGGCACTCACCCGGCCAAGGTCCTGAATATCCTCGGGGCCCAGCGAGGATTTGTCGGATGCGCGGACGCGCCCGAACATGCCGGCGGACAGCAGCGCCGCGCCAAGTCCGGCCCTCATAAGACCACGGCGCGACAGCGTTAAGGAGTGGCGATCGGTTTTCATAGCCGAAAACTTACGTTCGATTGCGGCGAAAGCAAGGTCGCGCGGCGCTAGTCATCGTCCCCGGAATGGTCACCCACCAGAATCTCGCGCTTTCCCTGGTGATTGGGCATGGAAACGATGCCCTGCTCCTCCATCTGCTCGACGATGCGCGCGGCCCGGTTGTAGCCGATCATCAGGCGGCGCTGGATGTAGCTGGTCGAAACGCGCCGCTCGCGCGCCACGATCGCGACAGCCTGGTCGTAGAGTTCGTCGCCCGAAGTGTTCTGGCCGAAATCGAAGCCGTCCTCGCCAGCTTCCTCCTCGTCGCCGCCCTCGGTGACCGCTTCCAGATAATCGGGAACGGCCTGCTTTTTCAGATGCGTGACGACCTCCTCCACTTCCTGGTCGGAGCAGAACGGGCCGTGGACGCGGCGGATTCGGCCGCCCCCCGCCATATAGAGCATGTCGCCCTGCCCCAGCAGCTGCTCGGCGCCCTGCTCGCCCAGAATGGTGCGGCTGTCGATCTTGGAGGTCACCTGAAACGACACGCGGGTCGGGAAGTTCGCCTTGATCGTGCCCGTGATGACGTCGACGGAGGGACGCTGCGTCGCGGTAATCAGATGAATGCCGGCGGCGCGCGCCATCTGCGCCAGCCGCTGCACCGCCGCCTCGATCTCCTTGCCCGCGACCATCATCAGGTCGGCCATCTCGTCGACCACCACGACGATGAACGGCAACGGCTCGAACGACATCTCCTCATCCTCGAACACCGGAGACCCGGTTTCGCGGTCGAACCCGGTCTGCACCGTGCGCTTGAGCATCTCGCCCTTGGCCTCGGCCTCCGCCAGCCGCTGGTTGAAGCCGGTGATATTGCGCACGCCCAGCTTCGACATCTTGCGGTAGCGGTCTTCCATTTCCTTAACCACCCATTTCAGGGCGACCACCGCCTTCTTCGGCTCCGTCACGACCGGCGCCAGAAGATGGGGAATTCCATCGTACACGGACAATTCGAGCATCTTGGGGTCGATCATGATCATCCGGCAGCGCTGCGGCGGCAGGCGATAGAGCAGCGAGAGGATCATCGTATTGATGGCGACGGACTTGCCCGAGCCCGTCGTTCCGGCGATCAGCAAATGCGGCATGGTCGCAAGATCGGCCATCACCGGCTCGCCGCCGATCGTCTTGCCGAGCGCGAGCGTGAGACTTCCGGGCCCCCTCTCATATTCGCTCGACGACAGAAGTTCGCGCAGATAGACCGTTTCGCGTGTCGGATTGGGCAATTCGATGCCGATGACATTGCGCCCGGGAATGACCGCAATACGCGCCGAGACCGCGCTCATCGAGCGTGCCACGTCGTCGGCCAGCGAGATCACGCGGCTCGATTTGATGCCGGGCGCCGGGCGAAGCTCATACAGCGTCACGACCGGCCCCGGCCGCACCGCGAGAATTTCACCGCGCACGCCGAAGTCTTCGAGGACCGCTTCGAGCATGCGTGCATTCTGCTCGAGCGCCTCCTCCGAGATTGCCACCGATTGCGTCGGCGGCTTCGGCTTGGCGAGCAGGCCGAGCGGAGGCAGGACGAAGTTGTCGGCATCGCCCAGATCGAGCGCGGCCTGGGCTTCACGCGTTTCGCGGGCGCTGCCCCGCGCTGAGCCTTGTGGCTTCACCACGCGTCGTTGAACGGGGGCTGCGCGCTCCTCGGGCTCGTCATCTTCGTCCGCTTCGTCCTGCGCGCCGAAGCGCGGCGATACGCGCACGCGGCGGCGCGGCGGCGCCTCGACCTCTTCGGCTTCGCGGCCGAACAGGCCGCTGATCCAGGGCACGAATGTTTCGCTCCACAGCTGCGCGACCGCATCGCGTTGCGGCTCGATGCGCTCCCAGAAGTCGGCAATGCCTTCGCTTGCGGTCCGCCAGGCCGAAACCATCCAGCCCGCGAGCCGCCATAATTGCCGCGCGCCGAAGCCGGTTGCCGCCGACATGAATCCGATTGCGAGCAGCCCGGCCGAAAAAGTCGCAAGAAATGCGTCTCGCCCGGGGCCCACGGGAGAAAACAGCGCCATCAGCAATCGCCCGAAGGTGGCGCCGATAAATCCGCCCGCGCCCTCCATCAGCGGCCAGCTCGGAGGCGGCGCTACGGCACGCGCAAAGCTGCTCAACGCGACCACCGCAAGCGGCCACGAAATGATCCGTAGCCAGACTTTCCACGTCGTGAGCGGAACGGCGTCCCGTCGCAACAACTGCACGCCCCATGCCGCGAGCGGAAGAATGAGCCCCACGGTGCCGATGCCAAGCAATTGAATGAGATTGTCGGCAACGGCCGCGCCCGGTGCACCGAGCAGGTTGACGGGACTGCCTTCGGTGGCGTTGTTCGGATTGGGATCGCCCGGCGCATACGTCGCAAATGCCAGCGTGAGCGCAAGGGCGCCGACAAGCAGCAGGACCCCGGCAAGATCGCCCGCCTGCTTGCGCACGAAATCGCCGAACGTCGGCGTCTTGGGCGCAGGCGTCCGGCGTGTGCGGCGCGCGCCCGAGCGGGCGGCAGGCTTGGCCCGCGTGTTCGAAATTCCCGCCATTCGCGTCTGGGCGCGGCTGCGCGCGGTTACAGGCATTCCGCAATCCTTCTCAAAGCTGTCGCGGTCAGATCCTCGTCAGCGACAAGCGCCGCACGGATGAACGCATCGCCCGGGCTTGGGCCGCAATTATTTGCCGATTCGGTAAAGTTTCCATCGCGCGATTGCGCCCCGCTCGCGAGGTAGCGCCCCGGCAGCACACGCACGCCGGCGTCGCGCCACAATTTGAGCGCTGCCTGCTCGCCATCGCCGACGTCGAGCCAAAGATAGAATCCACCGGGCGGGCGATAGAAGCCGAAGCGGTTGGACAGGATCTGCTGCGCGATGTCAAATTTGCGCCGGTAGCGCGCGCGATTCTCCTCGACATGGGTTTCCTCGCGCCATGCGGCGGCGGCCGTCTCCAGAACCGGAAGCGGCGACGGCGCTCCGCCATATTGGCGCAGCGCCAGAAACGTTTTGATCAGCGCCGGGTCACCCGCGACAAACCCCGACCGCAGCCCCGGCAGATTGGAGCGCTTGGAGAGCGAATGGAAGGCGAGCACGTTGCCGAAGCCGCCAAGGGCGTGCGCCGCCTGAAGCACGCCGGCGGGCGGTGCCGTGTCGTAGATCTCGGCGTAGCATTCGTCCGCAAGCACCGCGAAGCCGAAAGTGCGCGCGAGGGTGATGAGCTTCGTCCAGTCGTCGAGCGTCGCACAGGTGCCTTGCGGATTGGTCGGCGAACACAGATAGACCGCCGCGGTCCGCGCAAGCAGCTCTTCCGGGAGCGCGCCATAATCCGGCAGGAAGCGGTTGTGCGCCAGCGCGGGCACATAGACCGGGTCTGCGCCCGCCGCCACCGCCGCGCCCGCATAGCACTGATAGAACGGATTGGGCATCAGGACCGCCGGCTTGCGGCCCGCCTTGCGCTCGGGAACCAGCGCCAGACACGCGCCGAACAGCCCCTCGCGGGTACCGTTGAGCGGAATGACCTGAGCTGCGGGGTCGAGCGCGCCCTCGGCCAGGCCGTAGCGCCGCGTCAGCCAATCGCACACGGCGGCGCGAAAATCCGCCGTGCCGTCCATCGGAGGGTATTTGCCGTAACCCTGCGCGCTCCTTGCCAGAATTTCGCTGACAAAGCCGGGAAACGGGTGCTGCGGTTCGCCGATCGACAGGCTGATCGGTGCCGCGCCCGGCGGATAGGTGTCGAGCAACGCGCGCAGCCGCGTGAACGGGTAGTCCGGCAGGCCGGCAAACCGGTTGCCCCCCCGACCGCTATCGATCATCGCTGCGCTGCCCCTTGTCATTGCGTCTAACCCAAACCAATACAGTTAAGCGAACCTTAACGGCCCGTCCAATCGGGGTGTTTGGCGGGCAGGTGTGACGCGCGCACCCCAACGGTCGGCGCCCGGGCCGGGGAACAAGAAAAAACCCCGCCGCGGCTGCGACGGGGTTCTTTGCCGACGTTTGGGCAGATTGCAGCGGATCGCTCCGCCGCAACAGCCTAGTAGTGGTAGGCGCGTTCGCCATGCTCGGAGATATCGAGGCCTTCCATTTCCTTGTCCTCGCTGACACGCAGACCGAAGATGATCTTGAGCACCAGGAAGATGAGGAACGAACCAACCAGATCCCACGCGACCGTCACACCGACGGCTTTCGCCTGGATGACGACCTGATCGATGATGGGGTGGTCGATGCCGATACCGCCAAAGCTCGCATCGACGAGAACGCCGGTCGCCAAGGCGCCGAAGATACCGCCGATACCATGGATGCCGAACACGTCGAGCGAGTCGTCATAGCCGAGCGCGTTCTTGATCACCGTGCAGAAGAAGAAGCAGATCGGTGACACCATGATGCCGAGCACGATAGCGCCCATCGGACCGATCACACCGCACGCCGGGGTAACCGCAACGAGGCCGGAAATGGCACCCGAGCACAGGCCGAGTAGGCTCGGCTTGCCCTTGAACACCCATTCGACCAGCATCCAGCTGAGGGTCGCGGCAGCCGTGGCCACGAACGTGGTTGCCATGGGAAGCGCAGCGCCACCCGAAGCTTCCAGATTCGAACCGCAGTTGAAGCCGAACCAGCCGGTCCACAGCAGACCGGTGCCGATCAGCGTCATGGTCATGGAGTGAGGAGGCATAGGCTCGACTTTGTAGCCCGCGCGCTTGCCGACCATGATACAGCCGACGAGACCCGCAACACCCGCGTTGATGTGCACGACCGTGCCGCCCGCGAAGTCGAGAGCGCCAAGTTCGAACAGGAGGCCACCGCCCGCCCACACCATGTGCGCGACCGGGAAGTACACGAAGGTCGACCACAGGATGGCGAAGAGGCAAACCACGCCGAACTTCATGCGCTCGACGAACGCGCCGATGGCCAGGGCCGTCGTAATACCGGCAAAGGTCATCTGGAAGCAGATGAAGGTGAATTCAGGAATGCCAACGCCATCCGAGAAGGTGGCCGCGAGCGAGTCCGAAGTGATCCCCTTCAGGAACACCACGTCGAGGCCGCTGATAAACGGCGCAATGGCCTCGTTGTTCGCCGGACCGAAGGCCAGGCTGTACCCGTAGACGAACCAGATCACGCACACGATGCAGAAGATCACCAGGACCTGCGAGAGGACCGAGGCCATGTTCTTTGTGCGAACCAGACCGCCGTAGAAGAGCGCGAGGCCCGGAACGGTCATCAGGAGAACGAGGGCGGTGGAGGTCATCATCCACGCGTTGTCGCCCTTGTCCATCGTCATATCGTCTGCAAAGGCGGGGCTGATCATTCCCGTGGCAAGCGCCACGGCAAAGGCAGCCAAGCCGCCGACCCCCAAAATCTTGAGCCAGTCCACTTTGGACCGGCTTTCCATGGCACGTGTCATCACTATCTCCTGTATTTGGCCGCTGGTGCGGTTGCTCGCCGAAGCGATCCCCTCAGATCTGCAACGCTTCATTTCACAAGGCATCCGCGTCGGTCTCTCCGGTACGGATACGTACGACTTGTTCGATGGGATAAACGAAGATTTTGCCATCACCGATCTGGCCGGTCTTGGCCTTCACCGCGATGGTTTCCACCACCCGTTCCGCCATGTCGCTTTTCACGGCCACTTCGATCTTGAGCTTCGGGAGGAAGCTCACGGCGTACTCCGCGCCGCGGTAGATCTCAGTATGGCCCTTTTGGCGGCCATACCCCTTGACTTCGGTTACGGTCAGACCCTGAACGCCAACGGCACTCAACGCTTCACGCACCTCATCAAGTTTGAATGGCTTGATTACCGCCATGACAAGCTTCATCGGGTTCTCCGTATTCTTGCATTCGCCGCCACGCCTTCGACCTCTCGACTGGTAATGGCAACGCATCCCCGCACCGTCCGGCAGAAGACGGACGTACGGTCGAGGCTTAAATCCAAGAACCGTGCCGGAATCGGGTCGCCGGGGAATCGCGGCGAAAAAGGGCACTACCCACCACATCTAGGGGAATGCGCGCCCGATGCCCCCCATCGGTCTGCCCATCTAATGTGCAAAAAAGGTCTGATGCCTATCAATTGGGCAATATTTCGGCAACCTGCCAGCCAGGCGCGCAGGCGAGCGAACGGGCACACGACCTCCCGTCACGCTCCCGGACGGAGCCCGCATCCCCGCCTCGGGGGTCGGCGTAGCGACCCCGCGGCCGACGGCCGAGGCCCAAACGCACGCCCTCAGACTCGCCGGTTGTCGGCAGGCCTCGCGTCAGGCGCCGGTTTCCATCGGCAGCGACGGATCGTTGCCCCATTCCCACATGGACGCGTCATAGACGGCGACGTCTTTCGCGCCCAGACGCACAAGCGCAAGCGCGTCCATGGTGGCCGAAATGCCCCCGCCGCAATAACAGATGGTGCGCGGGCGGCTGAGCGCGCCCGCAGCGGCAAACAGCGGACGCAGCTGATCTGCGCTTTTGAACGTGCCGTTCTCATTGAGAAGGTCGGCGTAAGGCACGTTCTTGCTGCCGGTGATGTGGCCCTTGCGGCCATAGTTCAAGGCAGAATCTCCGCTGAAAACGTCCGGCGAGAGCGCGTTGATGGTGCAGACCGTTTCATCGCCGATCGCCTCAAGGACGGCCTTCTTGTCCGCCCAGGCGCGCGGGTCGGCGGTCAGCGAAAGATCCGCGGCGGCATATGATTGGCGGCCTGCGGCAACCGCCCGGCCTTCCGCTTTCCATTTGCCGAAACCGCCGTCGAGCACCGCGACGTCATCGAATCCCATCGAACGCAGCATCCACCACGCCCGCGTCGCCCACATGGGCGAGTTCGTGGAATAGAAAACAACGCGCGTACCGCGCGCGATTCCCGCCGCGCCGAACGCCTTGGCCAGCGCATCCGCCGGCGGCAGCATGAACGGCAGGTTGCTCGTGGTATCGGAAATATCCTTGATCAGATCGATGAACGCCGCGCCCGGTACCTGGGCCGCCTCATAGTCGGCACGCCCGCTCTCTATCTCGTAGGGGCCGGGCATCACCGGACGCAGATGCACCGTGACATCGTAGACGCGAAGTTCGGGGGCCTGCAGGTTTTTCGCAAGCCACTCGGTTGAGACAAGTCCCTTGCCATCCCAGTTGCTCATTTTTTCTTCTCCCGGAGGTTTTGAGGTGTCGCCAGATCAGGCCGGCGGATGTCCTGGTGCGATCATGACAGAGCAAGCTCCGCGGCGGAACCGGTGCGCGGAATTTGTTTCTCGCGTTGGCCGAAGCTTGCGCACCGGGTGTATCTGCGCGGGAGCGCCTCGCCCGCGCGCTACGCTTCCGCCCGGGCGCGCAGCATGATCCACGCCTCCATGGTGAGCACCGGCTCGCTGTTCTGGTTCGCGATCTCGGTGCGGAAATGCACCAGTCCGACACCCGCGCGGCTTTTCATCAGCCGCGCATCCAGCACCACCGTGCGTCCGCTCAGAACGTCGCCCGGATAGACCGGCTTGATCCATTTGATGTTGTCGATCCCCGGACTGCCGAGGCCCGCGGACTGGAGGATGAAGGCATCGCACAGCATCCGGTTGACGAGTGCGCAGGTGTGCCAGCCGCTCGCGGAGAGCGCGCCGAACAACGATGCCTCGGCGGCCGCATCATCGAGGTGGAACGGCTGGGGATCGAAGTCGCGCGCGAACGCGACAACACTTTCGCGCGTCAGCGTGAGCGGACCGAGCGCGATTTCGCGCCCCACCGGAAAATCCTGGAACCAGTAGCGTGGCGAGGGGGAAGTGATGGTCATGTGCGATCCCTGATAGCGTCGCGAGCGACCGTCGCGCGGAGCCCGCCGAACTGTCAAGGGTCCTGCTCGGCAGCACCGGCAAAGGGGCGACTAAAATTTCATCGCCGCGCGTGCGCGCACAGATTTCAGGCAAGAAAAAGGGGAGACCTCGGTCTCCCCATTCTCGCGGTCATCGTCATTGCCCAGTTGTGAGGCAATGATCCGCGCTGTACGTTTTTAAGGCACCTTTTAGAGTGCCGCGCTGTCCGTCTCGCCTGTGCGAATACGAACGGCATGATCGATCGAGCTGACGAAAATTTTCCCGTCGCCGATCTGGCCAGTCTTCGCGCTCTTCGAGATCGCTTCGATTGCGCGGTCGGCGAGATTCGCCGCGACGGCAACTTCAAGCTTCACCTTCGGCACGAAGCTCACGGTGTATTCAGCACCGCGATAGATTTCCTTCTGGCCCTTCTGGCGCCCGAAACCCTTCACTTCCGTGACGGTCAAACCCTGAACGCCAACGCGTGAAAGTGCCTCGCGCACTTCATCAAGTTTAAACGGCTTGATAATCGCCGTGATCAGTTTCATGGCTCATTCCTCCATTTGCAAAACTCCGGACGGAATGTCCGGAGCACTTACTGCTTCACATTTCAGACACGAAATGCGATCTGCGTCTTGGTGCAGACGGCGACACCAAAACGCCCAAATCACGGGCTTGTCAATCGTGCGCCGCAACCTGGGATGCCCTGCCCTTTTTCGCGTGTGCGGAAACCTTGAGGGACATCCCTCACTATATGGGGAAGCGTGCGCGACTTCGCCACGCTTTACATGGCCCCGGGCGACAATCATTTTAGAGCGCATCATGGAAACAACGCTCCCGCCCGCACCGGCCCCCATCGAATTCGACGTCGTGATCGCCGGCGGCGGCTTGATCGGCCTCTCGCTGGCGCTGGCGCTCGCGCAGGGCGGCCTCAGCATCTGCGTCGTCGACGCCGTCGATCCGGGTACGGCGCTTCACGACAGGTTCGATGGCCGCGTCTCGGCGATCGCGCGCGGGTCGTGCCGCCTGCTCGAAGCACTCGGCGTCTGGCCGCTGCTGCACGACCACGCGCAGCCCATCAACGACATCATGGTCAGCGACGGCACCGTGCGCGGTGGCGCGGCGCCCCTGTTTCTGCATTTCGATCATCGCGAGATC
>Ga0209643_1001098_pt1 | contig 29132 bp, 28 predicted proteins | sample AutmiccBRH37_all_FD_187383 | JGI IMG/M metagenome (GOLD analysis project Ga0209643, IMG submission 187383) | Deep subsurface microbial communities from Mt. Terri, Switzerland - Autotrophic microbial communities BRH/37_all (SPAdes) (version 2) | ecosystem: Environmental > Aquatic > Deep... | reverse complement strand
TGACCGGTCGTCTGGGTCGAGGACGGCCCTCCGTCCACGTACAAAATATCGTGCTGGCGGCCGTCCGAACGCAGACACGTCGTGAGGACGCCCCGATCGGCATTGGTTCCCGACCCCGGTTCCGCGCGCAGCACGACCGCCCCGGCGCCGTCGCCGAACAGCACGCACGTCGTGCGATCGCTCCAGTCGAGAATGCGCGAAAACGTTTCTGCCCCAATGACAAGAACGTTTTGCGCCTGACCCGCCTTGATGAAATTGTCAGCAATCGTCAATGCGTAGATGAACCCCGAACACACCGCCTGCACGTCGAACGCCGCACCGCGCGTCATACCGAGGCGCGCCTGCACGGTCGTCGCTGTCGCGGGAAAAGTTTCGTCGGGCGTCGCCGTCGCCAGAACGATCAGATCGAGATCATTGCCCGCCATCCCGGCGGCGGCGAGCGCGCGGCGCGCGGCGTTGATCGCAAGATCGGAGGTCTTTTCACCCGGCGCGGCAATGTGGCGCGAACGGATACCGGTGCGTTCGGCAATCCACTCGTCCGATGTATCTACCATCTGCGCGAGTTCGGCATTCGTCAGCACACGTTCGGGCAGATATGCGCCGACACCACAGACACTCGATCGAATGACACTCACGTCGCAGACGCCCCGCTGATCGTGGCCGGCAGCGCCCCAGCAACCGGCTCACTCGTTTTCATTCGCGCGGCATCCGCCGCGATCTTGCTCACCAGGTCAGCAGACGCCATGTCGACCGCCATGTCGAGCGCCGAGGCAAACCCCACCGCGTCTGTTCCGCCGTGACTCTTGACCACCAGGCCGTTGAGACCGAGAAAAACGCCCCCATTCACGCTACGCGGGTCCAATTTCGCCTTCAAGGCCCGGAATGCACCAGACGACAGCAAAGCGCCAAGCTGGTTAATCCAGGTGCGGCGCAGAGCGGTGGAGAGATAATACGCGACCAGCTTGGCGGTGCCTTCGGCGGTCTTGAGCGCCACGTTTCCCGTGAAGCCGTCCGTCACCACCACGTCGACCGTGCTGGCGCTGATGTCCGTACCCTCGACGAAGCCCTGAAATTTGAAGGCGAGCGGGGTCGCGTGCAGGATCTGCGCGGCAGCCTTGACCGGCTCGTTTCCCTTCACGCCTTCCGTCCCGATGTTGAGGAGGCCGACGGTCGGCAATTCAAGTCCGAACAGGACGCGGGCAAACGCCGCACCCATGATTGCAAAACTGACAAGTTGGGCCGCATCGCAATCCACGTTGGCGCCAACGTCGAGCACGACGGTCTCCCCATTGCGCGCCGGCCAGATCGCGGCGATCGCCGGGCGGCTGATGCCGGGAACGGTACGCAGGGCAAACATCGCCAGCGCCATCAAGGCTCCGGTATTGCCGGCCGAGATCGCGACCGCCGCCTCGCCCTGCGCAACCGCCTGCAGGGCGCGCGCCATGCTCGACTCGCGGCCCTGGCGAAGCACCTGGGACGGCTTGGCATCCATCGAGACGGAGGAGGCGGTGTGGCGGATTTCGCACGCCTGCGCCACCGCGCCGCTGGTCAACAACGGGCGGATAACGCTTTCGTCGCCGTGCAGAAGGAAGCGGGCTTTGGGATGACGCTCAAGCGCGACCTTGATCCCGCCAATGACCACGGAGGGTCCATGATCGCCCCCCATCGCATCGACCGAGATGACAAGTTGCTGCGCCAATTGAGCTCCGCTATCCGCGTTGCAAAGCGGAGTTTAGCCTAGGCGCGGCTCGCGACCGCGACAATCTCGCGCCCATTGTAGTGCCCGCATGCACCGCAAATGTGGTGCGGACGCTTCTGCTCGCCGCAGTTCGGGCACTCATTGTACGCAGGCGCCGCCAGCTTGTGATGCGAGCGACGCATATTGCGCTTGGAGGGCGACGTTTTTCTCTTTGGAACGGCCATGACAAACCTCGGAAGACATCTGAGTCCAGCAGATCGATTTCGCCGAGGCCTTCCTGGGAAGGACCCGCGGCGCCCGGCCGGACACGAGAAGATACTGATTTACGACGCGGTTACAACCGCCCCCTTGCAAAAAGGCGCGATTTATCGCGGCCGCTTCAACGCCGCCAGTCCGGCGAAGGGGTGATCGGCCGCGGTTTCGCCCGCCCCGGCGCCGGAGACCGACGCATCGATTTTCGCGCCTTCGCTGCGTGGGTAGGGATCGAGGGCGACCGAAAGCAGCTGAATCAACAGCTCACCGACCGGAATCTTCCCGTTTTCAGGCATCGGATCAGGCGGATCGGGCGCATCGGGATCGAGCAGATCATAATCGTTAATATCGGGCGAATCCGGCGCCGTCGCCGACACTCCCTTGGCAAATCGCACCAGTACCGGTTCCTCAAGATGTTCCGGCACCGGCGACAGCGAGACGACACACGCCTGCACGACATCCGCTTTCAAGGTCCCGGAAAGCTCCATCCCACCCTCGCCCCAATGCCTGGCATGCAGCGCGGCCGAAAACTGGTCGAGCGCGAGCAGACCCAGGCGGCGGGCGATCGCACCGCGCTGATCCGCCGAGGCTTCGAGTTCAATCTCAAGCGGTCCCTTGCCGAGGACGTCTCGCACGAAAATCTGCGCGTCCCATTCGCCTGGCCCAGTCGCTGCGCCACCTGCCTGTGTCATGCCGCTTCACTCACCGCATCGACCGCGGGGAGCTCGCCGCGCACGAGGTGCTCCAGATTCTTGTGCTCGAGGGCACGCTCCAGACCGCGCGCGAAATCGCTCAGCCGGCGCGAATCCGCAGCCGCATCCCCCAGAACGTTGCGGGCGACGACCACGGCGAAGTCGTGTGCGTCCGGGCCGTCCAGGGCTTCATCGTAAGCCTTGCCGCGTCCGTAAAACGCCGACGCCATCGCGCGCGCCTTTTTTGCGACCGACGTGTCGCTCATCCCGGCCTCGCGCAGGAGCACGTCCATATCCTCAAACAATGTGTCGAACAGAGCCTGCATCACCGGCTTGCCGTCCCCGCCCAGCGCGCGCAGCCGGCGCATCACAAGACAGGTGACGAGCACGAGAAGATCGAACCGGCCCTCAAAGGTGTCCGGCACGCCGAACTCGCGATAAAACACCGGTTCGCGCACGACACGCATGACGGCCGCATAGAGGGTTCGTGCCTGTGCCCTCGCGCGCCTCTCACGCCGGAACCGTTCAAACATCCCATTCTCCCTGCTCCGCACGTCCGCTCGCGGACCGCCGGCACCAAGCTTGAACTTAGTCCCAAGGCGCGCTACGTCAACGTCCAGCACATCGACCCGAGTCACGCGACGGTGTCTTCGCACGGGGAAGCCATGAAATACAGTCAGATTATCCGGTTTATGGCCATCGCAGCTGTCAGCACCAGCGCGGCCTGCGCGCCGCTGGTCGAGCCCACGATCGATCATCGCGGCTACATTCCCGACAACGCCGCGATCGAGAGCATCCGCCCGGGGGTCGACAACAAGCTGTCGGTGTCCAGTCGCCTCGGTACGCCATCGACCAAGGGCGAGTTCAACGGCGAGACCTGGTATTACATTTCCGCCCTCCAGGAAAGCTACATGTTCCGGCGGCCCAAGACGAAGGAGCAAGACGTGCTCGCGATCCGCTTCGACAGCGACGAGCTCGTTCAGGACGTTGCGCATTACGGCCTGGCTGACGGCAAGGTGTTCGCGTTCAGCCAGCGCACAACCCCGACTCGCGGGCGCGAAATGACGTTCCTCGAGCAGATGTTCGGCAATTTCGGGCGCCTCGGGATGCAGGACCCGGAAACCGGCCCGACGCGCGGCCCTGGCGGCCCCGGGGGCTGATCGGCCCCTCGTTCTGGTTACGGCGCTGCGGCCTCGACGGTTTGCAGCAAGGTCAAAAAAAGCCCCGCGAGTGCATCGCGGGGCTTTTTCGATAGTACGGCCAGACTAGTGCGCGAGAACCGCGAGCAACAGCAAGGCCACGATGTTGGTGATCTTGATCATCGGGTTAACCGCGGGACCTGCCGTGTCCTTGTAGGGGTCACCGACGGTATCGCCTGTCACCGCAGCCTTGTGGGCTTCCGAGCCCTTGCCGCCGAAGTTGCCTTCCTCGATGTACTTCTTGGCGTTGTCCCACGCTCCGCCGCCCGACGTCATCGAGATCGCGACGAAGAGGCCCGTCACGATCACGCCCAGCAGCATCGCACCGACGGTCGACAGCGCTGCCGACTTGTCGGCAATGGCCAGGATGATGAAATAGATGACGATCGGTGAGAGCACAGGGAGCATCGAGGGAACGATCATTTCCTTAATCGCCGCGCGGGTCAACATGTCGACCGCCTTGCCGTAATCGGGCTTTGCCGTGCCTTCCATGATCCCGGGGATCTCGCGGAACTGGCGACGTACCTCTTCCACCACCGATCCGGCCGCACGGCCGACCGCCTGCATGCCCATCGACCCGAACAGGTAGGGCAGCAAACCGCCGATCAGCAGACCGACGACGACATACGGGCTCGAGAGCCGGAAGTCGACGACGACACCATCGAAGAAGGGATACTGAGAGGGGTGGCTTGAGAAAAAGGCGATGTCCTGCGTGTACGCCGCAAACAGCACCAGCGCGCCAAGACCGGCCGAACCGATCGCATAGCCCTTCGTCACCGCCTTGGTCGTGTTTCCGACCGCGTCGAGGGCGTCGGTTGTCTTGCGCACTTCCGGCTCAAGGTTCGCCATTTCCGCGATGCCGCCGGCATTGTCCGTGACCGGACCGTAGGCATCGAGGGCAACGACCATGCCGGCGAGCGCGAGCATCGTCGAGACCGCGATTGCGGTACCGAAAAGACCGGCCAGCAGATAGGTGGAGAGGATCCCCGCAACAATCACGATCGCGGGCAGCGCGGTCGCTTCCATCGAAACCGCGAGACCCTGGATCACGTTGGTGCCGTGGCCGGTGCGGGATGCGTTGGCGATCGAGCGCACCGGACGGAAGTCAGTCCCGGTGTAGAACTCGGTGATCCACACGATCAAACCCGTGATGGCCAGACCGATGACGCCGCAAAGATAAAGATCGAGCCCGGTGAACTGCGGCCCATTGGAGGGCACATACGTCACTTTGAGACCGACGATCTTGTCCATGACGGGCCACAGTGCCACCAACGAAAGTGCGCCGGTCACGATCAAGCCCTTGTAGAGCGCGCCCATGATGTTTTGGCTCTTGCCAAGCTGAACGAAGAACGTGCCGATGATGGACGTGACGATGCACACGCCCGCGATCGCGAGCGGCAGCAGCATCATGGCATCCTTGGCGCCGACATTGACGGCTTCTCCGCCGGCAAAGTAGATCGAGGCGAGCACCATGGTGGCAACGATCGTGACCGCGTAGGTCTCGAACAGATCCGCCGCCATACCCGCGCAATCGCCGACGTTGTCGCCGACATTGTCCGCGATCACGGCCGGGTTGCGGGGATCGTCCTCGGGGATACCGGCCTCGACCTTACCGACGAGGTCGGCGCCCACATCGGCGCCCTTGGTGAAGATGCCACCGCCTAGACGCGCGAAGATCGAGATCAGCGAGGCGCCGAACCCCAGGGCAACCAGGGGATCAATCAATGAGCGCTCCGTCATGCCCATGCCGGTCAAGATGCCATAGTAGCCTGCGACGGCAAGGAGTGCCAGGCCGGCGACGAGCATTCCCGTCACCGCGCCGGACTTGAAAGCGATCGAGAGCCCCTTTGCGAGACCCTGCCGGGAGGCTTCAGCTGTGCGCACATTGGCGCGCACCGAAACCAGCATGCCGATATAGCCCGCCACGCCGGACATCAGCGCGCCGACGAGGAAGCCGACGCCGACCCAGATCCCCAGAAGATAGGACACAATCGCAAATATGACGACGCCGACAATCGCAATCGTCGTGTACTGGCGGTTGAGGTAGGCGTTCGCGCCCTCCTGAATCGCCGCGGCAATTTCCTGCATCCGGGCATTGCCGGGACTGGCCGCAAGCACCGACCTGACAGTAACAATCCCATACAGCAGCGCTAGACCGCCGCTCGCAATAACCAACCACAAACCGATGCTCATTTTTTGGTCCCCTGACGGAAGAACTTCATTTGAGGCCTGCGCCGCTTCACGCGGATCCTCCCCGCAACGCATGCCCCATGGGTGGGAAAGCGCGGAAGATGCCAAAGCCGGCCCACGAAAGCAACCGGCAGGAGCAGGTCGGCGAGCGATTGATCCTTCAGCAGACAGAGTTTGCTGCGGCGCAGCAAATCCCGATTGGTCAGAAGGACGCGCTCAGGATGTCTTTGATCTGGACAGACTTGATCGGCGGCGCACCCTGGACGTGCCGAAGCGCATCCTCCAGACGGGTGAGAATGAGGCCTTTGGTTGCCTCGGTTTCGGCCTGATCGACCGGAACCGGCGCCGAATTCATGGCACGGAGCATCGCATCCTGGAACAGCGGCATGGCTTTGCCGATCGCCTGCGCCTTGGCTTCGTCTTCTCCCTTCAGGACCACACCGACGTAGAGATAGCCGACCAGTGTCGCGTCGCGGGTCACCGGCACGATGACCGGCGGCATCATGACTTCGGTCGGGTCGTTGGGCTGGACCTTCTCTTTGCCCGCGGGTGCCGCACCATGGCCTCCGCTTTGCGCTTTCTTGCCGCTTGAGGCGCTGCTTCCAAGCGCGGGCGAAGGGCTCCATGCCGTAATAGCAATGGCGAGCACACACATTGCGGACGCATACGACAAGATCGGGGAGCGGGGGCGCATCCGTGCACAATAAGGGATGCCCGTTAATGCGTCCTTATCCCCCAGCGCGCGGCTCAGAAATGGTTAAATCCGGCTTTCCCGGCCGGCAGCCGCTGCCCGTCCAGCGCAACGACACTGACCCCTTCGCCAGGTTCGAGGACGCCAATCTCGCTGATCGGCACCCCGAGAGCATGCGCGGTCGCAACCACATCATCCGCCTTCGCCGGCGGAACCGAGAACAGAATCTCGTAGTCGTCGCCGCCCGTCGCAAGCTCGAAGAGCCTCTCGGTCTGGTCGTCGGCCCACGCGCGGGCCGCCACTCCCAGCGGAATGCGGTGAAGGTGAAGGACCGCCGCAACCCCCGAGGCGGCGGCCAGGTGGCCGATGTCGGCCACCAGCCCATCCGACACATCCATAGACGCGCTGGCGACCCCGCGCAGCGCTGGACCGAAGGCAACGCGCGGCTGCGGCAGGCGGTAGCGCGTGACGACGTCTTCGCGGAGAACCGGATCGAGCGTGTCGAGCGCACCCGTCAAGGCACGAAGACCGAGCAGGCCGTCGCCGATCGAACCTGTGACGAAGAGCTTGTCGCCGGGTTGCGCGCCCACGCGCCGGACCGCGGCGCCCTGGGGCACCGTGCCTAACGCCGTGACGTTGATGACGAGCGGACCCGAGGTCGCCACCGTATCGCCGCCGATCAGATGGACGCCATAGATCGCCTGATCCTCGCCAAGCCCCCGCGCAAACGGCCCAAGCCATGCGTCGTCCGCAAGGTGACGCGGCAGCGCGAGCGACAGAAGATATGCGAACGGATCGGCAGCCTTCGCCGTCAGATCGGAAAGATTGACGCGCAGCGCCTTGCGCGCGATGAGATCGGAGGGATCGTCGGAGAGAAAGTGGACATTCTCAACAATCGCGTCGGTCGTGATGACCAACTCGTGGCCTTCGGGAATTGAGAGCGTCGCGACGTCGTCCTTCAAACGCAACGCGCCGATGGCGCCGGACGAGAGCGGCGCAAAATATCGCTCGATCAGCGAGAACTCATCCGGCGAGTCGCTCATCCGCTCCCCCTATTCCGGCTGGTCCTCGGCTGGCAGGACCTCCGCCGCACGCAGCCGGCGCGTCAACGCGTCAAGCACGCCGTTCGCGAACGCGGGCTCTTCGCCTTCGAAGAAGGCGTGTGCAATTTCGAGATACTGATCGATCACGACGCGCGCCGGGACATCCGGGCGATAGGAAAATTCGAATGCCGCGCCGCGCAGCAGCGCACGCAGCGTGGCGTCGAGGCGCGAGAGCGGCCAATTCACGCTCAGGACCTTGGAAATCAGCAGATCGAGTTCGTCTTGATGTTCGATCACGCCGAACAGAACGCCCTTGAAAAACTCCGGGTCCGCGATCGACAGATCGAGCCCGTCCTCGAACTCACCGCCGCGTAAACGATGATCCAGAAATTCTTTGGCGACGACGCCGGCATCCGTGCCGGTCATTTCCATCTGATAGAGCGCCTGCACCACCGCCATACGCGACGCCGCGCGGGCCGCATTACGCCGCTGCCGTTCTTCGCTCGACGGTGTTGCGCTCATCGCGCACCGCCTGCAAGCGCGGCACGCAAGGCTATCATGTCAAGACACGCGGCTGTGACGACGCCACCCTTGTTGCGCCGGTCGGGGCGCGCGCGCTCAAGCGCCTGCGCTTCATTCTCGACCGTCAGGATTCCATAGCCGATCGCAAGCCCGCGCTGCACCGTCAAATCCATCAACCCGCGCGCCGACTCCGCACAGACATAATCATAGTGACTGGTTTCGCCGCGGATGACGCACCCAAGCGCCACGAACCCGTCGAAGCGTTCCGCCGCAAAGCCAACGGCGGCCGGAATTTCAAATGCGCCGGGCACTTCGACCCGCTCATACTTCGCCCCCCTTTTTTCCAGCTCGGCAACGGCGCCCTGAACCAGAAAATCGGAAATATGCGTGTAGTATCTCGCTTCCACGATCAGGATGCGCGGCGTCTTCATGTGCGGTGCTCCCCACGGTGATCCTCGTCGGGGATGGCGCATTGCCCGACGATGCGCAACCCGTAGCCCTCAAGGCCGATGACGGCCTGGCGCGGCGAATTCGAGAGCAGCACCATATCTGTCAGACCAAGATCTAGAAGAATTTGCGCCCCGATCCCGTAATGGCGCAATTCGCGCGGCGCCGGAGCGCCCGAATTTGCGCCCTCATTCACGAAATCGCTCAGCGATGTCGCAGTCGTATCGCGAATAATGACGAGAACGCCGCGTCCCTCGCGCTCGATCCAGCGCATCGCGTTACGCACGACATCGGACTTGCTCGGCGAAAGACCCAGCACGTCATTCGTAAGGTTGGCCGCATGCACGCGTACAGGCACCGGGTCCGGTCCCGAGATGTCGCCCTTCACCAGCGCCACGTGCTCTGCATATTCAAGCGTGTTGGCGTAGACGTACATCCTGAACGCACCGCCATGCACACTGTTCACGCGCGTCTCCGCCTTGCGCACGATGAAATGATCGTGCCGGCGCCGGTAGGCGATCAGGTCAGCGATCGTCGCAATCTTGAGGCCGTGCGCCTGCGCAAAGGTGACGAGGTCCGGCAGCCGTGCCATCGTGCCGTCATCGTTCATGATTTCGCAGATCACGCCGGCGGGATTGAGCCCTGCCAGGCGCGCCACATCGACGGCCGCTTCCGTGTGCCCTGCACGTACTAACACACCGCCTTCGCGTGCAACCAGCGGGAATACATGTCCCGGCGTGACCAGATCCTCCGCGCCTTTCGTGGGATCGATCGCAACCGAGATCGTCCGTGCACGGTCATGTGCCGAGATGCCGGTCGAAACACCGTCGCGCGCCTCGATCGAGATCGTAAATGCGGTCTGCCGGCGCGATCCGTCGCTCTGGGGCATCAATTTGAGATCGAGTTGCGCGGCGCGCTGGGGCGTGAGCGAAAGACAGATCAGGCCACGACCGTACCTGGCCATGAAATTGACGGCCTCCGGCGTACACATCTGGGCAGGGACCACAAGGTCCCCTTCGTTCTCGCGATCTTCCGCATCGACGAGGATGAACATGCGCCCGTTGCGCGCGTCGGCGATGACATCCTCGATCGGTGACAGAAAGCCCGAATACTCACTCACGCCGCTGCTCCTTCATGTCCCGCCAGCCGCGCGACGTAGCGGGCAAGGATGTCGATCTCAAGGTTGACGCTGCCCCCAGGTTCGAGCGCGCCGAGTGTCGTCACGCTCAAAGTATGAGGAATGATCATAACGGAAAATGTATGGCCCGCGACTTCGTTGACCGTCAATGAGACGCCCTCGATCGTGATGGAGCCTTTCGCGGCGATGTACCGCGCAAGATTCTCCGGGGCATCGAAGTTCATCTTTACGGCGTCACCGGCCGCCTCGCGCGCCGTGAGACGTCCAACGCCATCGACGTGACCCGTCACGATATGACCGCCAAGCTCCTCGCCCATCCGCAGCGCCCGCTCGAGATTGATGGCCCGTCCGACAGTCCATCCGCCGGCGGTGGTCGCGCGCAGCGTTTCGGCGCCCGCCTCGACCGCGAACCAGGGCCGCGGCGATCCGCCCTTGGCCACCACCGTCAGGCAAATGCCGCTGCACGAGATCGACGCGCCGATCGCGATCGTCGCCGGATCATAGCGTGTTGCGAGGGTCAGGCGGCGGGTGCCCCCGTCCGACACCTCGATCACCTCGCCGACGTCTGAGACTATTCCTGTAAACATGCGCTAGTTTTAGGGTGCCGCTTCATAGATATCCAGCACATCGTCGCCAAATAGACGATGGGTCACATGACGCCAGCGCGGCGCCTGATCGGGCCGGTCGATCCCGAGGGCTGTGAGGACCGGCGTTCCGTCCCCCCCGATGACAACCGCGCCGCGAAACCAGGCCAGTTGGTCGACGAGCCCGGCGCGAAGCAACGCACCTGCAACATGCGCGCCCCCTTCCACCATCAGCCGCATAACTCCCCGCCCCGCGAGAGCACGCAGCGCGTCGGTCATATCAACCGAACCTTCCGCGCCCGGCGCCACCGGGATAAGTGTTACGCCGCAGCTTTCAAGCGCCCGGCACCGCGCCGGGTCGGCGTCATTGCGGGTGACAACCCAGGTTGCAACAGTGCTCGCGTCGCGGATGACGCGTGCTGTCAATGGAACGCGCAGTCGGCCGTCGGCGATGATGCGCAGTGGCGAGCGGTCCTCAAGTCCCGCGAGCCGGCAGGTCAGATCCGGGTCGTCGTGGAGAACCGTGTTGCTTCCCACCATTAACGCGTCATGCGCAGCGCGCATCAGGTGAACGCAGGCGCGGGCGGGTTCGCCCGTAATCCATCGGCTGGCGCCGGTGTGCGTCGCGATCCGCCCATCGAGGGAGGTTGCGAGCTTGAGCGTGACGAGCGGCAGCCCCTGCGCGACACGCTTGAAATAACCGGCATTCAGGGACCGTGCCTCGCGCTCGCCCAACCCGACCACAACCTCGATTCCGGCCGCTTCAAGCATCGCGATGCCGCGCCCGCTCACCCGTGCATCGGGATCACGGACCGCGACCATCACGCGGGCGACGCCCGCCGCGATCAAAGCCTCCGCGCAGGGGGGCGTGTGGCCGTGATGGGCGCATGGTTCAAGCGTGACATAAACCTGCGCGCCGGCCGCACCGGGTCCGGCCTCGAGGAGGGCTATCGTTTCCGCATGCGGCCGGCCGCCGCGCGCGGTTGCACCACGGCCCAACACACGGCCATCTTTCACGATAACGCAGCCGACGGCAGGATTTGGCGCCGTCAGGCCAAGTGCGCGCTCCGCCAGCGCCAGCGCGAGCCTCATCCAACGCTCATCACCGGCGTCGGAGGAGACCTTAGTCGCCATCTTGCTCGCTCAGCGTCCCGATCAGGGTTTCGAAGTCTTTGGCTTCCCGGAAATTCTTGTACACGGATGCGAACCGCACATAGGCCACCTTGTCGAGCGACAAGAGCCCTTCCATGATCAGCTCGCCAAGGTAGTCGGAGCGGATTTCGCTCTCGCCCATGCTTTCCAGACGGCGGACGATACCGGTCACCATCCGCTCGACCCGGTCGACCTCGACGGGCCGCTTGCGCAGCGCGACCTGGACCGAGCGCATCAGCTTGTCGCGGTCGAAGGGTACCCGCCGGCCGCTGCGCTTGACGATGATCAGTTCGCGAAGCTGGACGCGTTCGAACGTCGTGAAACGCTGGCCGCACGCGGTGCAGAATCGGCGCCGCCGGATCGCGGCGTTATCTTCAGTCGGCCGCGAATCTCGCACTTGCGTATCTTCATTGCCGCAATAGGGGCAGCGCATCTGGATCCTCGATTGGTCTCGTTGTCTTTGTCTCAGGGACGCCCATAGATCGGGAATTTCTCGGTAAGCACGGCGACTTCCGCGCGCACCGCCTGCTCGACCAGTGCGTTGCCGTCCGGTCCGTTTGCGGCGACGCCATCGAGGACGCGCGCGATCAGTTCGCCCACCTTGACGAATTCCGCGACGCCGAAGCCTCGCGTCGTCGCCGCCGGCGAACCGAGACGGATCCCGGAGGTCACCGCTGGCTTGGCGGGATCATAAGGAATGCCATTTTTGTTGCAGGTGATGTTCGCCGCCTCGAGCGCGTGCTCGGCGGCCTTGCCGGTCAGCCCTTTCGGACGCACGTCGACAAGCATCAGATGCGTGTCGGTTCCCCCGGACACAATATCGACGCCGCCCTTCTTCAAAGTCTCGGCCAGCGCCTGCGCATTCGCGACAACCGCCTTCGCGTAGGTTTTGAACTCCGGCTTCAGCGCCTCGCCGAACGCGACCGCCTTTGCAGCGATCACGTGCATCAGCGGGCCGCCCTGAAGCCCGGGAAACACCGACGTGTTGATCTTCTTGCCGAGGTCCTCGTCGCGGGTCAGCACCATGCCGCCGCGCGGGCCACGCAATGTCTTGTGCGTCGTCGTGGTCGCGATGTGGGCATGGTCGAGAGGATTGGGGTGCACACCGCCCGCGACCAGCCCGGCGAAATGCGCCATGTCGACCATCAACAGCGCGCCGATGGCATCGCACACCGCGCGGAAGCGCGCGAAGTCGATAATGCGCGAGTAGGCCGATCCTCCGGCGATGATGAGCTTGGGCTTGTGCTCGTGCGCCAGGCGCTCCATTTCGTCATAGTCGATGAGCTGATTGTCCGGCCGCACATTATACCAGACCGCGTTGAACCATTTTCCCGACTGGTTGATCGGCGCGCCGTGGGTGAGATGCCCGCCCGACGCGAGATTGAGCCCCATGAAGGTGTCGCCCGGCTTGAGGAGCGCGAAAAACACGGACTGATTGGCCTGCGCGCCGGAATGGGGCTGCACATTCGCGAACGTCGCACCGAACAGCTGCTTCGCGCGGTCGATCGCGAGTTCTTCGGCGACATCGACGAACTCGCACCCGCCGTAATAGCGGCGTCCAGGATAGCCTTCGGCGTATTTATTCGTGAGCACCGAGCCCTGCGCTTCAAGTACGGCGCGCGACACAATATTTTCGGACGCAATCAGTTCGATCTGATTCTGCTGGCGCGAGAGTTCCTTGGTGATCGCGGTGTAAAGGGCGGGGTCGCGCGCTTCGAGCGAGTCGGAAAAAAAACCATCACCTGCCATCGCCAAAACCTCCATGCCACGGGACGCGACCCGCGCGTGACTGCCTCAAATACTGAAAATACCTGCCGCTTGATCCGATCACGGCGCCGCCAGCCCTCGCCGTGAATAAAATGGGGTCGAAACATGCCGTCGGACGGCAGGCACCGAGCGCCGCTCATACCACATGTTGCCCGGCCGCGCCAATCACGTACCACCGCTAACGGGAGGGCTGCAGCCGGTTGCGCCTTTCCCTCTCCGCGTGCAGCGGTCAGGCACAAACGAACTGCCAAGTTTCTGAGAAATCACATCACGCCAACTTGGCTTGCTATTTACGTGCAACAAATCTACAACGCGGCCAGATCACGAAACTCTCCCCAATATTTGAAGGATACTCAAATGGCAGTAAATTTTGGTGACACCGAGGACACGGCATTGCGCGAGGACACGCTTGTACTCACCACCGAAATAGTCACGGCTTACCTGTCGAATAACTCGGTGAAATCGGATGATATTCCCGGGCTTATTCGCGCTATTCACGGCACCTTGAATACTCTTGGCCGCGAGTCGGCCACACCTGTGGAAGTCGAGTTGAAGCCGGCCGTCCCGATAAAAAAATCGGTCACACCCGAGTACATCATTTGCTTGGAAGACGGCAAGAAGCTGAAAATGCTGAAGCGCTACATCCGCACCCGCTACAACCTCACTCCGGAGGAATACCGGGCGAAGTGGAACCTGCCAGCCGATTACCCGATGGTGGCGCCCGACTACGCCAACAAACGCTCGGAATTTGCAAAGCAGATTGGCCTGGGCCGCGGAGGCCGCCCGCGGGTGACCCGCAAATCGGGCCGCCGGAAGGCCTAGCAGACGTCTCGACAGCCTTCGACCCGCCCTGCCCCGAACACGCAACCAGCCGCTGGCTTGCGTGTCCAGGCGGCAGGGTGCGTTGGTGGCCAGATCACGTTTTGCGGGTCTCGAGCAGGCGTTTGAGCTTGTTGCCGGCGATCTGCTCCAGCACAGCGCGCGGCGCTTTTGCATCACCGACGATCGTCGCCTCGATCCCGGTACGCTCGTCGATCGCGCTAACGCGCATGTAGTTGCCGGACTGGATAAACTCGAAATACACGCTTCCAGGCGCGTTGCCGGGCGCTGGCTTGCGGCCGTCAGGCGGCACGTTTGATCTTGTAACGCGACCACACCTCGACCAGCGCATCTGTCAGGGCGGCCATCATCTCGTCGGTGTGCTCGGGCGCCGGCGTAAAACGCAGCCGCTCGGTGCCGCGCGGAACGGTGGGGAAATTGATCGGCTGCACATAAATTCCGTATTCCTCGAGCAGCGTGTCGGTGACCTGCTTGCAGCGCACCGGATCGCCCACCAGAACCGGAACGATATGGCTTGGCGAGGGCATGACGGGAAGCCCCGCCTCCCGCAGCATTTTCTTAAGCCGTGCCGCGCGCTCCTGATGGCGCTGGCGCTCGACATTCGACGCCTTGAGATGGCGGATGCTGGCGAGGGCGCCGGCAGCGAGCACCGGCGAGATCGAGGTCGTGAAGATAAATCCCGGTGAGTAGCTACGCACCACGTCGATCAATTCGGGCGAGGATGCGATATAGCCGCCCATGACACCGAAGGCCTTCCCGAGCGTCGCCTCAATGATATCAACCCGGTCCATCACACCGTCGCGCTCGGCGACACCACCGCCGCGCGGGCCATAAAGACCGACTGCGTGCACTTCATCGAGATAGGTCAGCGCACCGTATTTGTCGGCCAGATCGCAAATTGTGCTGATCGGCGCGAAATCGCCGTCCATCGAATAAACCGACTCGAACACGATAATCTTCGCCGCGTCCGGATCGCTCGCGGCGAGAAGCTCCTCAAGATGCTCCATGTCGTTATGGCGCCAGATGCGCTTGGGGCCGCCGCCATGGCGGATCCCTTCGATCATCGAGGCATGATTGAGTTCGTCGGAGAACATGATGCAGTCGGGCAGTACCTTGGCCAGGGTCGACAAGGTGGCGTCGTTTGAAACAAACCCCGAGGAAAACAGCAGCGCCGCCTCCTTGCCGTGGAGATCGGCCAATTCCTGCTCAAGCGCGACATGGTAATGGGTAGTGCCGGATATATTGCGCGTGCCGCCCGAGCCGGCGCCCGTGACGTCCAGGGCCTCATGCATCGCCATCAGGACGCTGGGATGCTGCCCCATGCTCAGATAATCGTTTCCGCACCACACGACGATCGGCCGTCCGTCCGCATCGACATAATGCGTTGCCCGCGGATATTCGCCCTTCTGACGGACAATATCCGCAAACACTCGGTAGCGGCCTTCAGCCTTGATCGCGGTGATCGCGCTCGACAAAGCCTTGCGATAGTCCATCAGACCAATTCTCCGCCGCGCCCGGCACTTTTCCGCCTTTGTGGATCGGCACCTTGGCCGATTTTCGACGCTTTGACCACCCTAACGATACAATTCGTATCAAATCGTAAAGCATAATTGCCGCCGGACGCGGACGGCGCAACGCGGCATGATGACCGCACAATCTAGACGCGTGAAAGGTTGCGCCGCACCGCGGCGCAACTCGCTAGATGCGACTGCGCCGCAATAAGGGTCTAGAACGCGCTCGCGATCGACGAGGTGTGCAGATCTGCCTGCGCGGAGACGTCGAGGCTATAGACGTCGTCGCGGAACTGCGGCGTTCCGTCCGGATCGGCCCAGGCGGTGATGTAAATCGTGCGCACCGGCACCGGTGCCGGCAACTGAACCGAAACCGGCTCCACGGTCTCGGCCGCATCGCGGACACGCGCCGCATCCCAGCTCCCGACGCCCCGTAAAAGCCACGTGACGACCTCTTCGACACCCTGAATCCGCACGCAGCCCGAACTGTTCAGCCGGGTCGTCAGCGTAAAGAGTTCCGGATGCGACGTGTCGTGCATGTAAACGTCGTACGGGTTGGGGAAGCGCAGCACCATCGAGCCGAGCGGGTTTTTCCCGCCCCGTCCCTGCATCAGACGATAGCGATTGGAAACGTTGGGATCGTTCCAGTCGATCCGGGCGGGGTCCACGACCACGCGCTGGCCGCTCGACACGTCGAACACCGTATAATTGTGCTGCTCGAGAAACTCGCCATCCGCCTGGATCAGCGGAACGAGATCCTTGCGCGCGATGCTGGTCGGCACGTTCCAAACCGGATTGAACTGGACGAGGTTGACCGCGCTTTGGAACAGCGGCGTCTGCCGGTCGACCTTGCCCGCCACGACGCGGTGGCGCGACGCAAGCACGCCGTTCTCGCTCGCCTCAAGCTCCTGGCTGGGAATATTCACGACCAGAGAACGTCCGGACGGGAGCGCCTGCAGCGCCATGAGCCGGGGAAGATTGACCTCGAGCTGGCGGATGCGCTCGCCGACGGGAACGTTGAGCGCCATCAGCGTATCGGGTCCGACGAACCCGGTCGTCATCAATCCGTGCCGGGCCTGAAAGCGCGCAACCGCCTGAGTGAGGACATCGTCGTATTCTTTGGGGTGTTTTGACTGTTCGACCAGATCGCCGCTGATTTGCAGACGCTCGCGCAGCAACAGAACCTGTTTGCCCTTGACGCCTTTCCACAGCTCAAGGCCGTCAGGGATCGGCTGCCAGCCGCCGGCGGCCTGGATTTGCTTGTAGGCCTCGATTGCGCGCATCGTCGCAAATGGGGCCCGGGTCGAAAAGCGCGGCTCGGTCGGCTGGGGAACTGCAATCAGGACCACCGGCACATAGACAGTTTTCGACTCGCGCTCTGGAGCCGGTCGCCCGCCGATCCCGCGCGGACCCACGCCGACCGTGCGGTGCACGACGTCCTCGTCATCCGGCCCGGCGGAATTCTCGGCCGCGAAGACACGGGGGGACCCGAGCGATCCGGCCACCAACGCAGCCAGCGCAATCCGCACGATCGCAGCACCATGACCGCCACGCCCAGCGGCGCGGCTTGAAAAAACGCCCATCATTCCCCCACACGCGTTCAAAGGAGTGTCATTCCAGCAAACCACACATAGACACTGGCTTATCGGAAGACCAGAACCGCAGCGCCACATCACAACATTTTGTCCAAATATGGCAAGAACAAGATGCAATATGGTATACGCCGCACTGCGGTATCGCACCTCATTCCGACAGCATGCCGCCGATCCTCAGATTAACAGACTGAGCCACCAACGATAGGCCGCGTCGCGGCGCGCATGCGTGTGGAGACGCGGGCTGCCTGGCGGTGGCGCAACGTGAAACTGCGGAAAGAACGATGGAGGCCCGCTAAAGGCGGTAGCGTATCTGATCGGCCCAGAAGCGCTCGAGCCGGCGCAGCACGCTGTTCATCACCTCGATCTCGTCCTTGGAAGCGATGCCGATTTCCATGATCGCGCTGATGTGACGCTCGTAAAGCGCGTTCACGAGCACGGAAATCTTGCGCCCCTTCTCGGTCAGGCGCACACGCACCGAGCGCCGGTCGAGATCGGACCTTTGATGATGAATATAACCGGTTTCGACCAGTTTCTTGAGATTGTAGGAGACATTCGAGCCCAGATAGTGCCCGCGTGTCCGCAACTCGCCTGCCGTGAGCTCCGTCTCTCCGACATTGAATAGAAGAAGGGCCTGCACGCTGTTGATATCCGCGACAGAGGTCCGGTCGAGTTCATCCTTGATGACATCCAGCAGCTGACGGTGAAGCCGCTCGATTTGAGTCACGGCTTCCAGATACGCCTCCTTCGGCGTCGTCTCTTCAGCCGACGAATGCATTACCCGTGAGGGACGCACACTGTTCATACGCAGGACTCCAAGCCAAACCACACACACTTCCCACTGCACACTAAGGAGGCCCGATTAAAGGCGATTTAATTTGTTCTGAAAATTTGTAAGCATAGTGGTACAATGTAATGTAATTGCTTGATTATTCTGTCTTAAGGACGGCTAAGTTTCGCACCCGACGCTCGCAGCCGCCATTGTTCCGCGCCCATGCGTCGGGCTAGATATCCGGTGTGATTGCACACCTCTCAGCGAGCGCTGCCTATGACCCCGCCTTCGATATCCACCTCCGCGTCATTTCCGAAGGCACGGTTGCGGCGCACGCGTCACGCCGATTGGTCGCGGCGCCTGGTGCGCGAACACACTCTCGGCCCCGACGACCTGATCTGGCCGATCTTCCTGATCGAGGGCGAGAACCGCCGCGAGGCCGTTTCATCGATGCCGGGCGTCGAACGCCTGTCGATCGATCAGGCCCTCAAGGCTGGCGAGCGCGCCCTCGCGCTGGGGATACCGGCCGTTGCCCTGTTTCCCGTCCTTCCCGCCGCGGCGCGCGACGCGGATGGGAGCGAAGCGTTGCGTCCCGACAACCTCGTCTGCCGGACCGTGCGCGCCCTCAAGCAGGAATTCCCCGATCTCGGGATCATGTGCGACGTCGCGCTCGATCCCTACACGAGCCACGGCCATGACGGGCTCCTGCACGAAGGTTATGTGCTGAACGACGAGACCGTCGAAGTACTGGTCGGACAGGCACTGGTGCAGGCCGAAGCCGGCGCCGACATCATCGCGCCGTCCGATATGATGGACGGGCGTGTCGGCGCGATCCGGACCGCGCTTGAGGCCAAGGGCTTCAAGAACACCCTCATCATGGCCTATGCAGCAAAATACGCGTCGGCGTTTTACGGGCCGTTCCGCGACGCGATCGGCACGGCGGGCGCGCTTAAGGGCGACAAAAAGGGCTACCAGATGGACCCCGCCAACAGCGACGAGGCGTTGCGCGAAATCGCGCTCGACATCGCCGAGGGCGCGGACATGGTGATGGTTAAGCCGGGCATGCCCTATCTCGATATCGTCAGCCGCGTCTCGCGGGGATTCGGCGTTCCGACATTCGCGTACCAGGTGTCCGGCGAATACGCGATGCTTGCCGGCGCGATCGAACGGGGCTGGCTCGACCGCGAACGGGTCATTCTGGAAAGCCTGATCGGCTTCAAGCGCGCGGGCGCGGCGGGCGTTCTGACCTATTTTGCTCTCGAAGCCGCCGCGCTTTTGACACGTTAAGCATATACCAATTTGACCGTCAGCGCGGCGGACGGCCGCGTGTTATGAAGCCGTTCACAATCGATCGACTAAACGCGAAGTGGCGCGCGATCGCCGCGGGCATCGTGGAAAGGAATTGTGCTGTGTTGAAATTCACCTCCAAAGCCCTGATCGTGGCCGCAGGTCTTGTTCTGCTCGCTCCTTTCGCCGCGCGCGCCGATGACGTCACGGACGAGATCGAACGCGCCCGCAAAAGCTACGAGGCGGGCAATATCGGCGATGCGAAGATTTCTCTCGAGATGGCCGCGCAGTTGATCGGCCAGCAAAAGGCCAAGAAGCTCCAGGGTATCCTGCCCGCGCCGCTGGCCGGGTGGAGCGCGGAGGACGGCGAGCCGTCGTCGGCCAGCCCTAGCATGTTCGGTGGTGGAATTACCGCCTCGCGCACCTATGTGAACGGCGACAAGAACTGCGTCGTCAGCGTAATCGGCGATTCGCCGATGCTTGCGATGGTGTCCATGGTCCTTACGAACCCGTCGATGGCGAGTATGAGCGGCGCGCGCGTTCAGCGCATCGGCGAGCAACACGCGATGATCACCAAGGAAGGCGACGTGCAACTGATGTCAGCGAACAATTACCTCGTCAGCATCAGCGGAACGTGCGACGAAGCCGACAAGATCTCCTACGCCGAAGCCATCGACTACAAGGCACTCGCGGGCTTCTAGAACCCCGGCGGCCGTGCACAGTGCGTATGGACGCCGCTCATTTGCGTGTGAGGCGCGAGATCAGGCTCGAGGTATCCCAGCGTCCGCCGCCTGCGGCCTGAACATCCGCGTAAAACTGATCGACCAGTGCTGTGACGGGCAGTGCCGCGCCATTGCTCCTGGCCTCGCTCAGACAGATCCCGAGATCCTTGCGCATCCAGTCGACGGCAAAGCCAAAATCGAATTGCCCCGCGCTCATCGTGGTGGACCGGTTCTCCATCTGCCATGACTGGGCCGCGCCCTTCGAAATCACCTCGACGACCGCGCCGGGATCGAGCCCCGCGCGTTGCGCGAAGTGCAATCCTTCCGCGAGACCTTGCAGCAATCCGGCGATGCAGATCTGGTTGACCATTTTGGTGAGCTGCCCGGCGCCAGCAGGCCCCATCAATCGCACCGAGCGCGCATAAGCGGCAATGATCGGCTCCGCCTTCGCAAATGCGTCGGCCTCGCCCCCGCACATCACCGTCAAGATACCCTTTTGCGCCCCCGCCTCGCCGCCCGAGACGGGCGCATCGACAAAACCGCAGCCTTTTCTGCGGGCGGCGTCCTCAAGCTCGCGCGCGAGACCGGCCGACGCCGTCGTGTGATCAACCAGCACGCTGCCCCGGGGCAGACCCGCGAGCACGCCGTCGGCGCCAAGGACGACCGCACGCACATCATCGTCATTACCGACGCACACGAACGCGGCTGTCACTCCCTGCGCAGCGGCCTCGGGCGTCGGTGCCACACGGCCTGAATGCTCGCCCGCCCATCTATCGGCGCGCGTGGCCGTGCGGTTGTAGACCGTCACTTGATGACCGGCCTTCGCAAGATGACCCGCCATCGCGTAGCCCATCACGCCCAGTCCGATAAATGCCACTTTCTCGCCCATTGAGCGCGCTCCCTAATCCACTATGCTGCGACGTCATGACAAGCGACTCGCAGGACAAAAAATCCCGCACGCGGCTGCGCGGGCTCAAAATCGTCGGGGCGCTCGCGGTCGTCGGGGCGCTCGCGCTCCATGGCTTCTACCTCCACCTCAATCATTCGCTGCCCAACGTCGAGGGCTCGGCGCCCGCCCCCGGGCTCGTGGCGCCCGTCGATATCGTGCGGGATGCTTATGGCATCCCCCATATTTACGCGGCAAGCAAGCTCGATGCGTTTTATGCCGAGGGTTATGCGCATGCCCAGGACCGCCTGGCGCAGATGGAGTTCGGCCTCATGTTCGGCGAGGGGCGGCTCTCCGAATTTGCCGGCGAAGTCACGCTCCCGCGCGACCGCTTCATGCGTGCCCTGGATTTCAAGGGCGTTGCCGAGCGCACCTATGCCGGTCTTCCCGATCGCACCAAGGCGCAACTTCACGCTTATGCCGATGGCGTCAACGCCTATATCGACACCCACGAGGGCCCCTGGCCGCCGGAATTCCTGGTCCTGTCGGTCAAACCGGAACGCTGGACGCCGCAAGCCAGCATCGTGATGACGAAAATCCTCGCGCTGCAGCTCGCCGGCAACCTCAATGGCGAGCTGACGCGCGCAACGCTGCTGGAGCATCACACCCCAGCCTTGCTGAGGAAACTCTATCCCGACCTGCCCGGCCCACTGCCCAAGCTCGCCGAACTTTACCCAGAGGGAGACGCCAGCCACACCGCGCTCACCCGCGCGCTGGGCGGTGCCTCCAACAACTGGGTCGTCTCGGGCGCCCACACCAAGAGCGGGCTGCCGCTGCTTGCCAACGATCCACATCTCGGCCTCGCATTGCCGTGCGTGTGGTATCTCGCCCATCTTTCGTTCGAGGACCGCAACGTGATCGGCGCCTCGCTGCCCGGTGTCCCGGGGATCATCCTGGGACGCAACGACACGCTTGCGTGGGGTTACACCAACAGCGACGTCGACGTGCAGGATCTGGTAATCGAGCGCATCGACCCCTCGCAAAAGGACCACTACATCGCGCCGACAGGATCGCTCCCCTTCGAGACGCGCACGGAGCGCTTTGTGGTTCACGGGCGCCCGCCGGTCGACGAGACGTATCTCAGGACGCGCAACGGCCCGGTGATTCCAGCAGATTTGCCGAACCTCGCAGGGCTGGTCCCCGCCGGCCACCTTCTCGCGCTGCGCTGGACCACGCTGGCGAGTGACGATCTGACCGTTACCGCCGGTCTCGACGCCATCGACGCGACGACCGGAGCCCAGTTCGTCGATGCGATGTCGACGTGGAGCGGGCCGACGCAAAACATGCTCTACGCCGACTCGCAAGGAACGATCGGTCTCTATATTCCAGGCCGCATGCCGCTGCATGGCGATGACAACGATACGCTCGGCCTTCTCCCGGTCCCCGGTTGGAACGCCGCTTATGACTGGAAGGGAATGGTGCCGTCCAATGCACTCCCCCAGATCGTTAATCCGCCTGACGGCGTGATCGTTACGGCCAATAACAAGATCATCGGTCCGGACTACCCTTACATATTGGGCTTCGAATGGGACCGCGGTGCCCGCGCGCGCCGCATTCGTGCCCTGCTCGACGCAAGCCCCATCCACGACACCGCCTCGTTTGCCGCAATCCAGATGGATACGGTTTCCCTCGAAGCGCGCGCCGCATTGCCCGGGCTGATCGCCAACCTCGCGATGCATCCGGGGCAGGATCCCCGCGCGATCGAGGGCCGCATCCGCCTTTCCGAATGGGACGGCGACATGGCCCCGGACCGGCCCGAGCCGTTGCTGTTCGCCGCGTGGCTGCGCGAGATCGAACTCGGCCTTGTGGGGGACGATCTCAAGGAGCAGACCGGCGCCGTGCTGGGATGGCGTTTCGATCTGATTGAGGCGACGATCGGAGAGACCCCCATCTCGCAAAGTCTGTGCGACGATACTTCGACGCCTGACATCGAGGATTGTGCCACCATTATTTCCTCGGCGTTCGATCGCGCGCTTGGGGAACTCGCGCGCCAATATGGGCCGCGCATGACCGCATGGCGGTGGGGCGAGCCCCATCGCGCCGTTCTTGCCAACCGCCCGCTCGGCGCCGTGCCCGTGATCGGCGGAATGCTTGAGCGCACGGTTCCAAGCGGCGGCGGCGCCGATACCGTCAACCGCGGAGAGAGCTGGTTCGCGGGAAATACGCCGTTCGCCAACACCCACGCCTCGACCTACCGGGCCAACTACGATCTCGCGCAACCGCAGGAATCGATCTTCATGATCGCCGGCGGTCAGTCCGGAAATCCCTTTTCGCGTCATTATGACGACCTGATCGAAACGTGGGCGAAGGGCGGCTTCATCAAGATGACGACCGACCGCGCGGCCGTCGAGAACGAATTTCATGAAACATTAACCTTGAAGCCCGCCCCCGCCGCGCCCTGACCGGGCGACACCCGCCTTACGCTATCTTAACGGTAACAGCCGAAAATCCGGGTTCGTCGAGCTGCGGACCCCGAACCTTCCATGTTCATTATCATCGGAATCGTTGTCGTCTTTGGTTGCGTCATCGGGGGGTTCATCCTGATGGGCGGCCACCTTGCGATTTTGATTCAGCCCATCGAATTGCTGGTCATTCTCGGTGCGGCCATTGGCTCGCTGATCATCGCGAACCCGATTACGGTGCTGAAAGGCCTGGGTGGCGCGTTCGGCGCCATGCTCAAGGGCGCGCCATACAATAAAGATGACTATCTCGAACTGCTCTCCATGCAATTCGCGCTGTTCAAGCTTGCGAAATCCAAGGGCAACCTGGCATTGGAACAGCATATCGAAAACCCGCACGACTCGAGCCTGTTCAATCAGTTCCCGGGTTTCGCGAAGAATCACCACGCGCTCGATTTCATCTGCGATTACCTGCGACTGGTCACGCTCGGCACCGAAAACACGAATGAGCTGGAGACCCTGATCGACCAGGAGCTGGAGACCCACCACCAGGAACAGCACGCCCTCGTCTCGGCGATCCAGAACATGGCAGACGCGACGCCGGCGCTCGGCATCGTCGCCGCGGTGCTCGGCGTCATCAACACGATGGGCTTGATTACGGAGCCGCCCGAAGTGCTCGGCCATCACATCGGCGCGGCGCTGGTCGGTACGTTCCTCGGCGTTCTCATCGCCTACGGCATGCTGGGACCGATGGCCAACGCGATGTCGGCCGCCTTTGCCTCCGAGAGCAAGTACTACCAGTCGATCAAGGCCGGGCTGCTCGCCCACGTTGCCGGGCACCCGCCCGCCGTGTCGGTCGAGTTCGCGCGCAAGGCACTCTTCTCCGACGTCCGCCCGACGTTCAAGGAGGTCGAGGATGCCACCGGCAAGGTGCTGCCGGTCTAAGCCATGTCAACCAACGAAGGCAACGAAGCCCCGATCATCATCAAGCGCATCAAAAAGGCAGGCCACGCCCACCATGGCGGCGCCTGGAAGATCGCTTATGCCGACTTCGTCACTGCCATGATGGCGTTCTTCTTGTTGATGTGGCTCATCAATACGACGACGCCCGAGCAGAAACGCGGCATCGCCGACTACTTCGCACCCGCGAGCATTTCGCGTTCGACCAGCGGCAGCGGCGGGCTGATGGGCGGCAAATCGTTCTCACCCGATGGCGCGCGCTCGGAGGGGTCATCGAGCGCCTCCAAAAGCGTGGGCGAACCTCACCCTCCGGGGCAGGACTCAAAGAGCGGCGACAGCGACGGCAGCAAACAGTCCGACGAGGACAGTGACGTCAAGTCGTCGGGCGGCGCGATGAGCGACGAGAAGCTCGACGCCGCGCTCGCCGCGCGCGAACAGAAGATGTTCGAGATGGCCGAACAGTCGCTGCGCCAGGCGATGCAGGATCTCCCCGACTTGGCCGAACTCTCGAAAAGTCTCATCATCGACCAGACGCCGGAGGGACTGCGCATCCAGATCGTCGATCAGGAGGGCCGCCCGATGTTCCCGCCCGGCTCCGCCGAACCTTATGGCCGGACCGCGCGCCTTCTTCAGCAGGTCGCCGGCGTGATCAACAAATTGCCGAACCGGATCTCGATCAGCGGTCATACCGACTCCGCGTCCTTCGTGAGCGACAAGGGCTACACCAACTGGGAGCTGTCCGCCGATCGTGCGAACGCGTCACGGCGCATTCTCCAACAGGCCGGCGTTCCCGCCGACCGGATCTATCAGGTGTCCGGCAAAGCCGGCAGCGAACCTCTGTTTCCCGACGACCCATATCTCGTCGGCAATCGCCGCATCTCGGTCGTGCTGCTGCGCGAATCACCGGTGCTGCCTCCATCGCTCGGTCGCTAGACGGCCGGATTTACCACGATTGAACTTCCCCAGTTCCCCTCTGCGTCATGTTATGTTTATCTTCTAGGAGAGGGATCGCAACCGGAGCGGATTGGGGCAGTTTTCTATGGTGCAACTGGGGTCGCGCTTTCCTCAATTCTATCTCACGTCGCCCTCGACCTGCCCCTACCTTCCCGCGCGGCTCGAGCGCAAGGTGTTTACCCAGCTTGCCGGAAAATCCGCGCGAAGCCTCAACGACGCACTGACGCATGCCGGATTTCGGCGCTCCCAAAATATTGCTTACAAGCCGGCGTGCGACGGCTGCTCAGCTTGCGTTTCGGTGCGCATCGTCGCGGACGAAGTCGCCCTGCGGCCTTGGCAGCGGCGCATCCTCAGCACCAATAGCGATATTCGCGGCGAGATGGTCGCCAATGTCGCGACCCACGAACAATTCGCGTTGCTGCGCAAATATCTCGCCGTCCGCCATTCTGGCGGAGGGATGGCGGGCATGGACGAGGACGATTACGTCGCGATGGTCGAAGATTCGGCCGTCCCGACACACATCGTCGAGTACCGCGTGCCGCGCCAGCACGGACAGCGCAGCAAGCTGGTCGCGGCGGCCCTGGTCGATGTGCTCGCGGATGGCCTTTCGATGGTCTACAGCTTCTTCGACCCGGCGTTGTCCGAGCGCAGCCTGGGCAGCTTCATGATTCTCGACCAGATTGAGCGCACGAAGACACGCAAGCTCGATTACGTATATCTGGGCTATTGGGTCAAGGGCAGCACCAAGATGGGCTACAAGACCCGCTTCTCGCCGCTCGAAGCGCTGACCTCCAATGGTTGGATCCTGATAGCCAATACGCCGGACGGCGACGCGCTCTAGATCGTCATTCCATCGCTTGCGCGCGAGGCCCTGACACGGTTTCGACGATCGCTGCCCGTGTCACCCTGGAAAACGATCGCGGTAGGCTGGCGCATCGCCGAGGCCCGTCGCGGCATAAACCGCGCGCGCGACGGCTCGTGCAACGCAATCGGCACCGAGCGCGCCCAGCGTCGTGAGATGGAGCGGACGCAAACCCTGCCCCAGCGCACGGGTACAGGTGGAGATGACAAAAATAACATCACCGTCGACGGGCGCATGCACGGGGCGGATCGCGCGCGCAAGGCCGTCCTGTGCCATGATCGCAATGCGCCGCGCTTCCGCCCGTGTAATTACCGCGTTGAGCGCAACCACGCCAATCGTGGTGTTCCCCTGCACGCCCGCGCCCGGCGCGGCAGCTTTAGAGCCGGCGAGCGGGTGCATCTGAGCGAGGCGAGAGGGCGCCGGGCCTGCGCCGCCGAACTCGTCGCCGATCTCAAACGGCGCCGACCAGAAATGCTTCGTACCCGGAACAACGGCTGAGCCGAACGAGTTAACCGCGATGAGGGCGCCGATCCGCAGTCCGTCATCGCCGACCAGCGATGCCGATCCCAGACCACCCTTGAGTTCGCCTGCGCGCGCGCCGAATCCCGCGCCCGAATTGCCGAGCGCGAAATCGCGCTGCGCCCCCTCGCATGCGGCAACCGCAAGATCGCGATATGGCGGCGTCATGCCCCACGCCTTGTCGCCGCCATTGGAGAGATCGAATAGAATGGCCTGAGGCACCACAGGCGCGACACAAGGAGCGCCTGGAATCTGGATGCCGCGCCCGCGCGCGCCGAGCCACGCGACCGCGCCCGATGCGGCGTCAAGCCCGTAGACGGACCCGCCGGACAGCACGATCCCGTCGATCTCATCGCTAAGCGCGGAAGGGTCGAGCGCATCGGTTTCGCGCGTGCCGGGCGCACCGCCGCGCACATCGCAGGCCGCCAGAATGCGGCCCTTAGGCAATACGACGGTTACGCCGGAGCGCACCCGCTCATCCTGCGCGTTGCCGACCGATATGTCGTCCACATCGGTAATGAGATTGCGGGGCCCGGGCTGATACATGCCGCCTCCTGTGCCGCCCGTTCAGCGCGGCGAGAACGTATTGCTGCGCGGGAAGCCCTTCGGCGCAAGCCGCCCGGCCTGGCCGCGCTCCCCGATCCACTCCTTGAAGTCGGCAAGCGTATGAGTGCGCCCGCCGGTATCTTGCCACGTCAAGCCGTCCTTGCGCGTAAATGTTTTCACATCGCTGAGCTGTCCGTCCTTGTAGCGCTGCAGCCGGACGCCGCGTCCACGTGCCATCTCCGGCACGTCCGCGAGCGGGAACGCGATAATTTTCCGGTTCTCGCCGATCACGGCGACGAAATCGCCCTCGACTGGCGCGCAGGCCGCAGCTTCCGCGCCCGGCTCCACGTTCAACACCTGCTTCCCCGCGCGGCGCTGCGCGAGCAGTTCGTCCTCTGCCACGACGAAGCCATTGCCCGACAACGAGGCAACCAGAATTTTCGCGCCGGTCCGGTGAACGAAGAGCGCGACAATGTCGTCGCTGTCGGCCATGTCGACCATCAGCCGCACCGGCTCCCCCGCGCCGCGCCCGCCAGGTAGCTTGTCGCAATTGAGCGTAAAGAAGCGGCCGCTGGTCGCAAACAGCAACAACTTGTCGGTCGTCTCCGCCTTGATCCAGAAGCGGCCCCGGTCGCCGTCCTTGAACTTGACGTCACCGTTCGCCTCGACATGTCCCTTGAGCGCGCGAATCCACCCCTTGGCAGAGCACACGATGGTGATCGGCTCGCGGGGCGTCATCACCTCTTCCAAATCCGGAAGCGCGAGCGGCGGGCCGGAAAAATCGGTGCGCCGCTTACCGAGCGCCGTCTTCTGCCCAAAGCGCTCCTTGATCGATTTGATCTCGTCGGCGACTGCAGTCCATTGCGCGTCCTCGCTTTTGAGCAGCGCGCGCAGGCCCTTGGCCTCGGCGGTCAGCTTCTTGTGTTCGGCGCGCAGCTCCATCTCCTCCAGCCGGCGCAACGCGCGCAGACGCATATTCAAGATCGCTTCGGCCTGCTCCTCTGTGAGTTCGAAGCGCTTCATCAGGCCCTGCTTGGGCTCGTCCTCCTCGCGGATAATTCGGATCACCTCATCGAGGTGGTTGAAGACAATGAGATAACCTTCGAGCACCGCAAGACGGCGTTCAATTTTGCCAAGCCGGAAATTCGTGCGGCGAACCAGCACCACCTGCCGGTGATCCAGATAGGCACGCAAAACCTCCTTGAGATCCATCACTCGCGGCACACCGGCCGCGTCGAGCACGTTCAAATTGAGCGGAATCCGCGTCTCCAGATCGCACTGCCGGAACAGCGTCTCCATCAGCATCTCGGGATCGACGTTGCGGCTTTTCGGCTCGAGCACGAGACGGACGTCATCCGTCGATTCATCGCGGACGTCTTCGAGCAGGGGGAGCTTTTTGGCCTCGAGCAGCTCGGCGATCTTCTCGATCAGCTTGCTCTTTTGCACCTGATAGGGAATTTGCGTTACGACAATGATGTAGCTGCCGCGCAGGCCTTCTTCCTTGTGCCAGCGCGCGCGCAGGCGGAAGCTGCCGCGTCCGGTGCGGTAGGTCTCCAGGATTGCGTCCGCGCTCTCCAGAATCGTGCCCCCGGTCGGAAAATCCGGCCCGCGCACGTGGCCGAGCAACGTGTCGACCTTGGCGTTGGGAGATTTGATGAGGTGGAGCGCGGCGTCGCAGATTTCGCCGACATTATGCGGCGGGATCGAGGTTGCCATGCCCACGGCGATGCCGACCGCGCCGTTCGCGAGCAGATTGGGAAAGGCGCCCGGCAGTACCACCGGCTCGCGCTCTTCGCCATCGTAATTGGGGCGAAAATCGACGGTGTCCTCGTCGAGGCCGTCGAGC